>Ga0307986_10000451_pt1 | contig 30734 bp, 28 predicted proteins | sample EllFjometageno82_FD_203170 | JGI IMG/M metagenome (GOLD analysis project Ga0307986, IMG submission 203170) | Marine microbial communities from Ellis Fjord, Antarctic Ocean - #82 | ecosystem: Environmental > Aquatic > Marine > Unclassified | place: Southern Ocean | collected 2014-10-09 | reverse complement strand
TAACAGCGCGTATACACCACACCTTATAGCAGGTATGTAAATACACTCGTTGTTCTCTAAATAAAAGCACAACAATTGACTGGGGGGTTCGTAACACATGTTTATTATTGTTGATAAAAGACCGGTATAACACAATCCATTGAGTAGCCATCACCCCGGAAAACCCACCGGTGATTATTGAATAATAAAGACACCCGTGAGCAGCAAGAAGTAAATGACTTCTTATATCCGGAGATCTAACATCTCAAAACGACAACACATATCATCCCCACGCCATAATGTCCCACGTTCTCATAGTTATATGCATAACGCCGAGTTGGACCCTCTCCGTGTTCGATAGAGGAATTGAACCTCTGTCTCTGCCGGGTCCGGTAGTTATACGCTTTCCCCCTCATCCTCTGTGGGGTCTGCTTACTGCCGGATCCGGGAGTGTGCTACCAATTGCACCAACCGAACTGATACTAGTCTCTCCTAGAAGTCACCAAATTTCGAGCTCGCAGGCTGGTTCCCATACGGGGCCTGGTTTTTTCGGTCAAGCATCTAACTACCAAAAGTAGTTCTTAATGAGTGTCTGCCGATTCGTCTTTACTGACTGCTGCAACGTGATTCAGCTTGGTATGCCGTCAATGACGGTGGGGTGATAAAGATTTTGTATATCGCATATTCCAGAAGGCGCAGTAGCGTTCTTTGAGACTCTGCATTAGACCCCGATCACTTGGGGTTTCACGAGTCACCTTCCTTTCTCTCACCTATATAAAAGAGTATGATTGGCTGGCCATACGAGCAACATTATATCATCCAATGTTGTACTCGGCGATTTACTGACGGGGGGATCCCTCCCTTCGACGGTCATACACATCGAACTCCTGAAGTGTAAAAATAGGTTGTTTTATAGGTACTAATTAACTCGTGTCAAGAGCGAATCAACTGATGTACTTGTCTCGTAATATGGTACGTTAGACCGTGTTATCAATAAACATTGTGGGTATTGCATTTACCCGGTAAAGTTAACATCATAATTCCAGGAGGCGCAGTAGCGTTCTTTGAGACCATGCATTAGACCTGTATTCTCCTACAGGGTTCACTGGTCACCTCCCTTTCTCTGCTTCCATATAACGCGTATCATGGTACTGGCGACTGGGTACAGCCGTTTTACAATTACGCATTAACAGAGTATGCTTGGCTCGGCATCGAACAATGCTTTTCGCTGGTTCACTTATGAACCCAATCGTGTTCGTGATGTTTTATGACGGTAGGATAATACAGGTACTGTACTTCCAATGGAGTGTCAATTTTCACCCACGTTTACATAGTGTGGGTGTTGATGAAGATTATGTCCAAAGATATTTTATAATTGGTTGATTTACGAGGTTTCCATCCTGATATACAGATATTTGTTGTCTATCCTTGTTTTTCCGCGGCGGTTGAGCGGAACGTAAATAGTTATTTTAACGTGTCAAATAACAGACATGGACATCAGACACGGACATCACACAAGCGTTCCCATCTTCTTCTGGGAAACCATCCTGTGAAATCAATTTTATCCGTTCGGAGATGTTTGGTCGTGACAATGGCGGGATTCGAACCCGCGAAACTAACGTATTGCATCTTAAGTGCAACCCCTTTGACCGCTCGGGAACACTGCCGTTTGATTTTTAAAGTGCATCACCACTATCCCTCCGACACCCGGTATGGGGCTCGAACCCATGGCCACACGATTAAAAGTCGTGCGCTCTACCAACTGAGCTAACCGAGTAAATGGTCTTTATTTAACGTGCGAGATACCACCCACTATCTTCGTCGAGATCGTCGTCATTGTATTGAGGGAACATTGCCGAACCCTTATACCCCTCGATTCCATCCATCTCTCGCTGTTCTATAATTCTACCCTGGTACGTCCGACAGAGTCCGATCCAAGAGGACACCTTGGACGAGTCGCGTTTCAACTCATAATCAACCAAGTCCTCCTCGTCGAACTGATCATCTGTATCGGGGTAAAGATAGCATGTTTGATTTGACCCTACAAACTGAAACGAGTCAGCTGCGTAATCTAATACACGCTTATGCGGTAAGTATCCATCGCATATCAACATGTCGTAGTTGGAGATATCGGATTCGATGTGGCTATTCAACTCATATGGGAATGCAATGGAGTGGTAATATCTAACGACCTGTTGGTTGTCGTTCTGAAAAGTGAGACAGTTGGTGGCTGCGTCGGTAGATACACATTCGAATCCTTTGGAGCTGTACTTTACCTTCAGTCGGTCTAGAAAATCTGGTCGAAACGTTGGTAGTATGTCCCTGGTAACGTCGTAATAACGATGCATGGGATCCATCGGACATTCGTCCTTGGGCTGACTGTCGACACATATCAGGGTCTGAATTCCCAACCCCAATATTTCCGGATCTGTACCGGCTCCAATATAAACTGCTTTCTTCGTATTCATCGTGTACCTATATCTTGGTAATCATATCTCTAAATCGTTTTTACACCCATTAGTCTTTGTTTAAGTGGAGAGACCAACCACTTTCCGAATACGGGACTCGAACCCGTGTATCCTGCGTGAAAAGCAGGTATGATAACCACCTACATCAATTCGGATAATGGAGCTCCAAGGCGGGATTGAACCACCGACCTATACATTACAAGTGTATCGCTCTACCACTGAGCTATAAGAGCGCGCGAGGGCCATTTGTTTGTGTGTTTTATTGGGATTTTTAGTAACATAGATCGCAATTCCGGAAGGCGCAGTAGCGTTCTTTGAGACCGTGCATTACACCCCCATGGGTTTCACCGGTCACCTTCCTTTCCCTTTTCCCGAAATCATAGTGTGTCAGGTGATCCTGATAACTTTCGACTAAAGAGTATGCTTGGCTGGGCATCGAACCCGTGTTCGTCGTCTATCTACTTATGGCTGGCCGTCCTCACAACTTTAACTATTAGCATCATATGTATAGATCGATTTTATCAAAATAATTATAGTTTAATGATAATAATAACTGTGATAATTATTTATTATAATTAATATTAAAACACAATGGCTAAACCAAACACTAATATCTTTTACGGTCCGTGCACGAGCAAATCACGCCTCTCATCGCCGACGGGTTTGGAATCGTCACCCGGACAACAACCCCCCATGTATATTAACTCACCGGACGCCTATGCATGTCTCGCTGCAAACGCGTCCACTGAATGTAAATTCGAACCCCCCAACGACGACATTTGGCGTCCGGGTATAAGACAGATCAACAGCAGCGGAGAGGAATATCTGACGGGTGGCAGCAGTATCGGGTGTGAAACGAACGACGGTAGCAACAGTGCTAGTTGGGTTGACGCGACAGTTTCGAGCGAACACTCGACGTGCGGTCATGATGGGGGGCGAGGAGGCCCCGACGGGGATTGGGATTTACAGTCGTTCGCGACTAGATTCGGTAAAAGTTTCGAGGAATATAATAAGACCAAAGACCCTGTCATGTCCGAGACGCAGTGGAACTACGCAAAAAAATGTGCCACGAAGATGCCCCGACCGGTACCGAGCAAAACCCAGGAGCGAGAATACGATGATGCTAATACAATCAACCCAGACCCGTTCCATTTATATGGCGCTGGTACTACAAAAAAACACGATAAACGGACGACTTTTTCCGAAGCGGCCTATTTAAAAAATGTAATATTCAAGGGTATTAGACAGCGAGCTCATCATTTAATAAAACGAGTGAATGAGATGTATAAGATGGTAACTGACACATCGAAACCCTTCACTATTGATTATTTCACCAAAAACGAGATGGCGCCGGCTAGAAAGTCGATTACCATGCCGCCGGGTTACATGGTCGCGGAATGGCCCGCCGAGACGGCAAATAGACGAACCCGGAGGGTTGTCTGTTATCTAAATAAAATATTAACTAAAACTGGTTATATGAACGGTGCTACGTTCTCCGACCTATCTAGGTTGATCACGTACCTCGATATGTCAATCTACGATTTGTGTTTCGCGTGCAATCAGTGTAAGGGGGTCCTGTCCGAAGACGAACAGGATAATTCATGGGGGGCGTGGGCGAGCTCTAAATGGACGGGTGACAAGGTACACGATCCGTACTGTTGCTACCGAGGTCAGGACGGCGAATACTACGAAAAAGCGCTAGCAGACATAAACATGTCTATTAAAGGGTTGGACTTGGAATACGTTGAGTATTGGATATTCGGACTGTACAACCAAATAAATAAGTCGGTATGGTGGGACCAAGTTAACACATCGTTAGATAACTAATTTATTTAAAATAAAATAAATTAAGTATAATCAATCTATATCGTCAATGACGGGGGAGTCGGCCGATGGCGATTGAGGTTCGCCAGTCGCCATTAACGGTTCGCACACCGTTTGGGTCTCGAGTAATTTCTGTTCGTATTCCGATGCGGCTCCCGAATATTGTTTCTCGACGAGCCATGATTTAGAGGTCTCGATCGCCGTCATTATCGTTTGTTTGTCGTCGCTCGCGGGTGCATCTTTCACCCGGTCGCCCACCGCGTAGCAATAATTGTCCAGGTCGTTGTACGCGTTCACCTTGTGCTTGTAACTATCGTCGTCCGACTTATATTTTTCCGCGTCGGCTAGCATCTGTTCTATGTCGGCGGGGGACAGTCGACTGGTATCATTGGTGATGGTGATTTTATTCAACTTCCCCGTCGATTTCTCGTTGGCGGATACGTTGAGGATCCCGTTGGCGTCCAGATCAAACGACACTTCGATCTGGGGCTCTCCCCGGGGCATCGGCGGGATATTATCCAGGTTAAACATCCCGATCGAGTTGTTGTCCTTGGTCATTGCTCGTTCACCCTCGAACACGTTGATGGATACCACCGGTTGGTTGTCCGAGTAAGTCGAAAATGTCTGGGATTTGGTACAGGGAACGGTGGTGTTGCGGGGTATAATAGTCGTCATGACTCCACCGGCAGTTTCTATCCCGAGAGATAGCGGTGTTACATCCAGTAGGAGCAGGTCTGATAACTTCCCCGATGTGTCGTTACCCGATAGGATCGCTGCCTGCACCGCCGCGCCGTACGCGACTGCTTCGTCGGGGTTGATGGATTTACACGGTTCCTTCCCGTTAAAGAATTCGGAAATCATGGATTGTATTTTAGGGATACGGGTGGAGCCGCCCACCAATACGATCTCGTGCACCTCGCTCTTGGCCACCTTCCCGTCGCGCAGCACCTTTTCCACCGGAGCCATGCATTTGGTGAAATAGTCCATATTTATGGACTCGAACTTAGCCCTGGTGATGGTGTTGTTATAATCCTTCCCGTCCACCAACGCGTCTATCTCAATGGAGGCGTGCGTGCTCGACGACAGAGTCCGTTTCGCCCGCTCGCACGCGGTCCTCAGTCTCCTGCACGCCCGGGAATCATCGCGTATATTAACTTTGAATTTACGTTTTATATCCTCGGCGAAAAAATCAATCAGGCGGTTGTCGAAATCCTCTCCGCCCAGATGCGTGTCGCCGGCCGTCGCTTTCACCTCGAACACACCCTCATCGATCGTCAGCAGCGATACGTCGAATGTGCCGCCGCCCAGATCGAATATCAGCACGTTACTATCCTCGTTTTTCTTATCCAATCCGTACGCAATCGCTGCGGCGGTTGGTTCGTTGATGATTCGCAGTACGTTCAGTCCGGCGATCACGCCCGCGTCCTTGGTTGCTTGGCGCTGGGCGTCGTTGAAGTACGCGGGAACGGTGACCACCGCGTGGACGACCGGTTTACCCAGATAGGACTCGGCCGTCTCTTTCATTTTACTTAGAATCATGGATGAAATTTCCTCTGGTTTGAATTGTTTACGCGCTCCTTTAAAGTCGACCTCGATCAGCGGATCCCCTGTTTGGTTGGATATCACCGAGAACGGCCAATGTTTCGTGTCGGATCTAACGCACTCATCCGTGAACTTCCTACCGATTAATCTCTTGGCGTCGAACACCGTATTTGTAGGATTCGACGCCGATTGGTTCTTGGCCGACTCGCCGATGAGACGCTCGTCGTCGTTGAACGATACGTATGATGGCATCGTTCGGTTACCCTGATCGTTGGCTATTATTTCTACTCGGTCGTTCTGCCATACCGCCACGCACGAATAAGTCGTGCCCAAATCAATCCCTATGCTTTCCCCCGTTATGTTGTTGTTATTCATGTTAGTTTGATTTACGACACCCACCATTTAAATCAATTTTATATATATTTTATATATAAATTTGCATCGCTCCATACTATACCTTATACCTTATCCTCAACCCCCATCACCTCGCAGAGCGCCGCGACCCTCTTGGGAATCGCCCCAACCCCCTTCACCCCGAGTAGATCCTTCTCGAGCAGCTCGAGCAGCGGCATGGTTGCCATATCCGGATATAAGAAGTCATCCCCGAACACGGCGATGTACAGATCGGTCAGTTGCGATCGAATGGACCAAAGGGGACGAGGCGGTTTATCTGCAGCGACCCGGATAGTTGGCCTTATATGAGTCCGGGTGGGGCTTTTGGGGGTCGTCATAGCCCGGTCGAATTCAGGCTTCAGGACTCGTTGCGCGGCAGCAACGGCCAACACCCCACCACGAGGGGTTGGCGGGGTGCGGTACTCGTGTCCACCGCTCAGTGCGATATTCGCAGCGAAGATGGTATTGTAGTCTTCGCAGTCGTCGTCGGATATGACAAAGCCATCCTTCTCGTATCCCTCAGGGGTCAAATCATGACTGATCAATAGCTCCTGGTCGTTATGGATATCAATTATTTCACGCGATACCTTATAATCCATCCTAAGCACCATCGCTAGCTTGAGATCTCCGTCATTGTCACCTTTATAACTCATCATAGCGGCTTTGTACGCATTCTCTCGCTCGGGTAGAGACTGGGTGGTGTACCATTCGTATCGCAGCTGGTTGAGTCGATTCTGCCTCTCGGCAGCCGACATATGCCTCTTCATCGAGCGGTACATGGAGGACGCCGTATCCGGGGCCGTCCTGACCAGCCACTCCACGTGCGCCTTCTCGATTATAAAAGCGACAAGCCACGGCAACGTGTGATTTTTATCCTTGATGGTTTTCCAATCGCATTCATTTCCATGAAGTCCCGTACCGGCTCGTCCGTTGTTAGCATCTCGGTCGGGCATCGTCCAATTCAACCCGTAATTATCGAATGTTCGTTCCGCGAACATGTCGTAGATCGCGAAATCGTAAATCTTACCCTTGAACCGCAGGAACAGAAAGTTCGGATTGTCCGCCTTCACCGCCTTCTCCTTCTTCTCGGTTTTAACCTTCTTCTCGGTTTTCACACCCTGGGTAACCCAAGATGTGATATCCTTATTATTAATGTTAGTTGTTGTGTGACTAGACATGTGAATGATATAACCCAATCCGGTTCTGGAAATCGATTTTATCAGATCCCCTGTAAAATCGATTTCCCACAATGGTTTGAGATGAATAGTCAATGACTTCGACTGATATCATTACTAATAATACGTGTGGGATTTGCATCGAGGATATGGGGGTTAAAGGTAAGCACGTGGAGGTGACGTGTCTGCATTGTGACAACAGCGCGTGTCGGACGTGCTGCGAGACGTTTATGGTGGATACTTCAAGTGTGAAGTGCATGTTCCCTGACTGCGGCAGGGAGTGGTCCAACAATTTTATATGTGATAACTTCAGCAAGCAGTTCGTGAGTAAGTCCATTAAACGTATCCGGGAAAACAACTATTTCGAGTATGAGAAATCCCAGCTCCCCGCCACCCAAGCCCTAGTTAACGAGGAGATGAGGGTCGAAGAGCGAGCCCTGTACTTTAAACATCACACCCGGGATATGGATATCATAAATGATACCATGGATAGGCAACGGACCGAGATCCACGATACGCTGATACGTAATGAATGCGACGGGTTTATAATAAGAGAAAAGGGGATGCGGGAAAGCGCGGTGTTTGATCCGAGTAAGTATTGGCCGGTTGATAGGGTCGGTCCCTATGGCGATGGGAAGGGTCATACCCTATCGAGTATTCTCGGAACCGCCACCGACGAACGCAAAGTAGAAGTTAAAAGATTACTAGTTATTGAATTAGAACACTGCAAACGGTCAAAGAAAGCAGCCCCAGGCCACCCGAAACTACCTGATGTCGTAGCGGACAACACCCTCACAGATTTCATATGCGCGATTGCTTTGTATTTAAATAACGCGTTGAATACTACACCTACACCCCGCTTTTATCAACTGGTGATATCCCCGTACACGAAGGAATGGGGTAGGTATGTTAATAAAGTATACTTAAAGGATGAGATCGCGGTGTTTTATCGTGAAATAAAGGCTGCGTACGCCGTGCATAATGATAAAGTTAGTCAAATGAAACCCCGGGTTAAGTCGGTAAGTCAGTTCATTAAGTCCTGTCCGAGCGAGTTGTGTAAAGGGTTCCTGAGTACCAAATGGAAATGTGGATTATGCAACGACCACGTATGTTCGAAATGCCACGTCATCATCGGTCAGATTATAGATGTGGACCATGAGTGCAACGACGATGATGTGGCGACCGCTAAGATGATCGCGATGGATGCTAAACCGTGTCCGGGGTGCCACGTTAACATAACCAAGATAGATGGATGCGATCAGATGTGGTGTACGCAGTGCAAGACTGCCTGGGACTGGAAATCGGGTACTATTGAGAAGAGGGTGCATAACCCGCATTATTTCGAATACCTGCGGACGCAGGAGAGCAAGGGGGTGGTGGAACGTAACCCGAACGAGGTAAGATGCGGCCGGGAAGTAGATGAATATTTCGTTAATGATCTGGGGGCGGAATGTAGACGATTGGGTATGGCGAACGCGTGTCGTCGAGGGAATATCCTATTCGATGGATCCAGGTGCTGGCATATCATCCGAACTATCATGCACGTAGAACGCAGCCTCGAACCATTAACGGAGCTCGAATTGGATACGACGCGGCTCCGAGTTAACTACATGCGCAATAGGATAACGGAATCCGACTTTAAACGGCGAGTCCAGATGACCCATAAGAGATTCGACAAGACGAAGGAACAACAAGCGGTGCTGTCGATGTTTGTTCGGTTAGTGACCGAGATAATGTACCGATACCTCGATGAGTTAAGGAACTGTGATACTATAGAGCAGTTGGATGAGATCCGGACGTTGGATGAGATAGATCAACTGACCGACTACGTCAACTCGTGTTTGGCTAACATTTCACGCGTATACCAGTCGATCCCGCTCCAGGTGACGATGGGCTTCACCGATACGACAGAGGTAGAGATTTTTGGGATTTATAATTCAGCGAGGACTAAACCCATAGCGACGTAGAATTAGCGGTCGTTAGGCAGTCACCATCTTTAGAATAGTATTCGTAAATAGAATACTATTATAATTTCGTTACTCATTTGGTTTTATTATAATTAATAATATTAATTATAATAAAACAAATGATCGACTCAAAAACTAATATGATTTTAATGTTGATAGTCGCGGTGTTAGTGTCGACATCGGCGTTCTCATCCTACTGGTCTCATCTCGGTGGTGGTAGTGATGGTAGCGAGGATAGTGATGGTAGCGAGGATATAGGACCTATAATCAATGACCTAGATGATGACCCAGATGACCCAGATTTTAAATGTATCGACAATACTAAACCACTAGTTATAAGCGGATTGGCACTTGTTATTATAGCCGCTTTGATGGCCGTATACGAGTATTCTGCCGGACCCAGTAAAGGAAATATTAAATACTTATCAGGCGTTTCGATGTTCATAGGTAGTATACTTGTTATCGCATCTACATATACCTGGAAAACCCCCCCATGCGTCGTGGGTAATACACTATCAGACGCTAACGCGATGGTACAATTTATGAACGATGGTAGTCTAAGTATGGACGAGATCCTGGCGGAGGAGGCGTCCATGACTGGAGATGAAATTCAGGATTTTATAGATGAGGTTTCGTCCGAAATAAATGCGACCAAAGGATGGGGGTGGTGGATGATGTTAGTCGCTGGTATAATAGGACTACTGATATCAGTAATTAACGTGCGAGATGTCAGTTAAATTATACAGCATCTGCTCCGCCGCCACCAGTAGTGGACGGTATATACCGATCAAATAATATTAACGCGAGGCCAAACACCATTAACGTCGCTAACATTTTAATTTTAACCCCTCCGCCCTTGCCCCATGACACACTCCATTGCCCGTTCAATACAACTAGATACAACCATGCGAGTATCGTGATAATAAAATAACATACGTATCTTATTGATTCGGTCATTTCAAAATCCATTTTATTATATAATAATAATAAAATATTTACTTACTTATCTCTGAATATATCTAGTAGGGGTCGCACGACTTTAGCTAGGATTTTATCAGTGTGACTTTTCTTATTCTTAAATTTAAATGGTTTGATGTGGATGCAATTGGCCGGTTGGGTGTCGGAGACTTCATTGTTATCGTCTATTATCATGGTATTACGTTTCCGGTATCCCTTCAGTTTGTACGTTTTCCATAGCATACAGAGATTCTTTATGGATTCATATTTATCCTGGGACTGTTCGCAGTGGTGTGCGAACAATATATAGTCGAGGACTCGCTTCTTTTTTTTACCTGCAATGATAATGTGTTTGATGATGAACAGGGCGTATTCTTTGCTCGCGGCGGTCCACACACTAACGGTGAAATTGGCGAATAAATAGTCCAGGAATTCCTGGAGACCCGGTCGCTCGAAAATCTTATAATATCCTTTCATGTCACTGTGCTTATGTTGGGTGAGTTTCACCTCGAGTTCCTCCTGGTTCATTGCATCTAGTTCATCGTACGACTCCCCGCTGATCACAGTTTGATCTAGATCCAGTATCACGTTTTTTCGTTGGACCTGTGACTTCATAGTTGCTATTTATATTAGGTAAAATATTTTAAAACTAGTACTTATCCATCGCGGTCGCAAATTGGTTCAGTGCGGGTTTCAGCTGGATGATCGAGAACAGCCGTTTGACGGCGTTATTGTTTCGGATATCGGCCCGCGCGATGCGAACGGTCGATGTGCCGTCCGCATTCACGGTTACGAGGTCGGGGTGCGTACGCTGCAGCTGCTCGGCGTCTATGTCGATATCAGTGTCCGTTTCGTCGTTCGGGTTCGTGAAACGCAACAGATCAACACCCGGCACGTAATCCTTCAATAGGATTTCCTTCGTGTAGCCGGGTCGGAAATCCAACACTTTAACCGCGTTCGATGACTCATCCAGCGTGCTGGATGACATTCGCGCGAATATTTCGAACAGGTTCGATGTAGACCCGAACTTCTCGAACGTTTCCGTGACAGCCGATGATTGGGTATCGTCCCATGGCCACCAGTCGCAGCTACCGGCCTTGATATCCCCTTGTGTCATTTTGTAAACGGTCTCACCCACCAACCACCCCATCATCGTATCTCCCATATTCGGGACTTTACATTGAGATTCTTCGCCTTGACAAAAACATCCCTTGTCGCCGGTCGCGCATTCCCGGGATATGGCACCTAGCCCATCTTTCGGCTGGGTCATGCACTTATCATCCGCGTGGCAGTCGGTACTGGCGGTGCAGGTATCGTCGTCATCGACCTCTTTCCCTCGATTTTCAAACGGAGCCGTTTTGGTCCTGCAATATTCATTTGATATATAACAGGTCCCGGCGCTGACATCGTACGTCCACGGCGCGTCGTCCGCATCGGGATCTTTCGCCTTATCTTCGGTCCGGCACTGAGGATGGGCGCAGTATTTCCGGAGTAATGAATTCCCAATCACGCATTTACCCGGGTGCGAGGGGTCTTTGTTCGAGCGCCATTCTAAATAGTCTTTGCTAGTCACCGTGGGGGGGCACCTCCCCAATCCATAACACACTCCATCGGTGCCGGTGCCGCATTCCTCACTACCCTCACTACCCTGGGTCGTACATGTCGCGGGGGTGCAGACCCCATTGCCACCAACCCCGCATATATCCGTGCTGCACATGGTATCGTCGGTGCATACGTCGCCTTCGCATTTGCTGTTCGCGCCACACTTACCATTGAACCCTTTCTTGTTTTCGCAATGGGCATCGGAGGTGCACTCGTCGCCTTCGCATTTTTTCACGCATTCACCAGTTGTCCCGGTACCGCAGTCGCTGGCGTCCGCGCAGAGCGATCCGTTGCACACGCCTTTCTTCACGTAAGCACCCTTATCGTTCACCGTGTATGGTAACTCGCTCGAACTAGCACACAAGTCCTCGGATAATATAACGCACTCCCCCCGTCCCGTATTATCGGGTAGGTAACTGCATTTTTTCGAGGTACACGTTTGCCCGGAGGGGCAACTGGCGTCGTCGGCGCATTTCGCGTCATTACCAGAACACTTACCCAGACAATCCCGCCCCGCCATTGATTTCGAGCAGTCGGATCCGGTCGAGCAGGTTATGTTTGATATCTTACTGGGGGTGTCCCAAGTGCTCCCGGACTTGGGAGTCCACCCTAGGCATTCATCGCCCTCGGACGTGCATAATTTACTCCTAATTGACTTATCTCGGCATTTCAACATTCTTATTTGATTAGCTGCGAAATTACTCGCTTTCGCGAAATCTACTGATGTCCAAGACCCGTAAACTTTCTGCATTTATTACTTAAAAATAATAATAATAATAAAAAATAACATGAACGCGCATATCACCAATAAAGGTATCCAATTACCGACGACCCAGGCGGCAACCTCATCGTTGTGGTTGGCAATGCCGTCGGCGAACAATTCAAGTTTCGATTCGGGCGGTCTCGGATCGTCGGTCCGCGGCATATTTGCGATGGACATGACGTCACTCCCCGTGTAGATAGGTAGTCCGATGCTGTTGAAAGACAGGGATTGTAAATATTGCGCGAATATTACAATGTACACGTCATCCCAGGTCCCCGATTCCAACTTGTACTCCGCTAGGATATCGGGGTGAGGGATCTCGGAATTGGTGGATGCGATGATACTGTCCGCCGTGTACTCGACGGGCCAGGTATCGTCCATGATTTTATTACCATTATAATCAGTCGTGGTTGAAAAATTACGAAGTACGATTAATCTAAATTGCGTATCTAACTGCTTTACTATGGATTTGATGCTCTCGTTATCCATCGGTTTGGCCATCTCGCACGGGTTCCATATATCGATTATAGCGGTCAGAATCTGCAGCACCATGAACACACTCGCAAAGGCGCTCACGGCTCTACCAGCGAGCTGCAGACTAGCCTTGGCGGCGAAATTGGTGGTGGTACCAATAACATAGGCGGCGCTGCCCGCCGCCTTACTAATGGTGTTTCCGATCAGAGCCGTCCCCAAACTACTGCTGATCGCTTTAGCCGTGAGCATCTTAACCGATTGAAATATTACACGAGCCATCATCTTTTCCGTTATGTAGTCGAACGCCACGTTTTGCATCAGTAGGTACATCCCTTCTCTGGATAATACCGCCTTTATAAATCTTAATATCACCTCACCCGCGGGTTCCCCCTTCTTACCATCGTTATCTAATAGCGTGTCGAAATCACTGATCGGGACGTACCCCGCCTCGTCGGGGACCTCGTCCCCGGGTGGTTGAATTGCCCGTACCCGGTCGAAATTACCCAGTAATTCTATTTTTTTGGTATTCTCTTCTTCGCTCGTTAGTACGGTATCGGAGTGCAATTTATAGAACTGTAACAGTTCCTCGCCCTCATCGATCCCTCTACTAGACGACCCATTACGTATAGTCAACCTAGTTTGGGCATCGGGTATCGAATTAAGTATGCCGCGCCCTATCGTTTTATTCAGCGCATTAAATTGCGCGCATAGCGCGTTATTCTGATGTATATTGTCGCTATACGTATCGCTACCGCATGTTGTGTTCATCATATTTATACTTAAATTAAAAAGTTTTATTTATAATTAATAAATATGGGATATTTACAATATATAGATGATATTGTCGATGCGTCTCGCACGTTAAATAAATTAGATGATCTCGTTGCGATGCAAAAGCAAATGGGGGATGCCATCAAGAAGGCCGCGACTGATAACAATCTCGATAGTATCGCAATTACTATTAAGCAAAGCGATAATCTGGAACCGCTTATTACCGTGATGGATAAAGCAGGAGTCGCGATGAAAAATTGGGAGAATATGCCCTCGGCCGCTTTCGCCAAACAAATTCAGGGGCAAGCCCTCCAGGTATCTAGCCTTGGTAAATTCACCAGTCAGATATCTAAGATGGATGAGTTTTTCATAGGGGGGTTAGGGTTGACTGGTAAGTCAGCGGACGATGTAGTTAGTTTAACCAAAAAGGCTAACGAACTGATACTAACCACCCCCGCGGGTAAGAAATTAAAAGATATGGCCAAAGTCACTGACGGGGGTAAGAGGTTCGGGGATATGATGGGTGATGTGCCCGTGGACCAAGCTAGTCTGACGAAGAAACTAAGTGATGCCGGCGTGGATCCGGAAACCATAGCCAGATTAAATAAGCCGTCTACTTGGAAAAAAATAAAAAAATATGGGAAGTGGGGGGCTGTCGCAATGACGCTCGGGTTCGCTGGGAAAACGCTGTATGACAAGGCGGAATCATACAGGATTATGAATAACGGTTGTTGGATCGTTCTACAGGGTGGTGGTACGAATACTCTCAAGACGGCGTTAACGAACGCTGGGATAAGCGAGGATGAATATTGCAGCGGGTCCGATGGATGTGAGATATTGGAATTGGACGACGAGGATGAGGCGACGAATAACCTTCCTATGTGGAAGGTTCATCAGTTATCATGCGGTGACTACGGATTAGGATCGATCGACGGTACGCAACTCAAACATGCCGATGTATTAACGGACGTGACTGCTGCTATTAATAAAGGCGCTAAGGTATTTAACCCATGCCCGCCTAACCAATCACCCATATCAAATAAATGTATAAATAGTACATGTGGAGGGATCGTGGGCGGTACTGCTTGCACGGGTGACTCCGCTACCTCAGACCCCAAATGTCCACCGGTCACATTTCCAGGAGAGTACAATACCGGTACAGTTGATTACGTCAAGAATACAAATAAACAGTATAATAATCAATGCGCCAACTGCACGAACTGCGTACCTCCTAAATCAGGGTGCGGGGGTATTTGCGATACGTTGTGTAACGGGAATTATGACATCCCGCAACCAGCGGATGTTAACGGTGGAACGTACGAAATGATGTGCGTTCAAATACCGCTCTGGGACTCCCTGTTCGACGTAATGTCGGATATCCCGGTGGACTTCGGCAGTCAGGTGAGTGATTTTATACAGCGATTAATCGTGTGGATTATTGGAATACTGGTGCTGCTCATGTTCATCAAATTTATGTTAAACAGGTTATTCAAGGGCGGCGAGGATGACTGATTAACTTTGATTATAAAATAATATCATATTATAAATATGAAAAGTGTCGCTTATTACAACCAAGATTACGAAATGAGCGTTCGCGGTTTGATTAATAGCGTGGTGGTATTACCTTTATTGTTCTTCGTGTTCAATAGTTATGTGTACGACAACGATCCCTTTTTATCGTTTGTTGTTTCGTTCGGGTTGGCGTCGTTCATTTCACTGTTCCATTTCGAGAGCGTGGCGGCCAGTATTGTATTCGCGTGCGGGTTCGGTATGATAATAGCCGGTATTATCGCCGAGGGTAACGCGGGATCTACCTACAACGACCGTATAACGTTCCTTATAATATTCGCGACAATGGTAGCGGCTAGTATGCTAGTGTACTGGTCGAATACAATCCAAGGACCTGTCCGACCCGACGATGCCGGCACAGGCGATATATTATCCCCGTCGTTCATGTTGTTCGCGTTCGTGTTCACGTCACTGTACATAGCGTTATTATATCGCTAACATATATTTATAAATATATAGTTATATAGTAAATGAGAGATAAATGGAAGAAGAAACGAATGCGCAGACTTAAGAGGTTGAGACGACGCATGAAGAAAAGATCTAATTAGATATTTTATTTTATATTATTAATATAAAATGAGTTACGCTAACCCAAAATTAGAATTATTCACTGGGACAGATCCTCCATTTCCGTCCCAACCAACCACATATGAGGGTATAGATACAGATAGGTACGCTTGGGACCTGCAAAATAGCACCGTGTTCACCGCGAAGTCTCCGATATTGGAACGGATGGATGTGTCATTATACGATCAGGTATTTCAGCATGAACGAGATTCCAAATGCTCTGAGATAGTTGGTAAATATAAGTCCGAATGCATCAAGATATTCGGACGCGATGGCGGGGTGAATAAAGATCCGGAGATGGAGAAATTGTGCCATGAGAAGGCCGAACAATCATGCGGATATCGAGAACATAATTTCCTGGATACATGGGCTCGCCAAAAACACATGGCATCGGTAAACGTCTTATTCGGCGAAGACATCGCATTCCTGTCCCGGAAGATAATGAGTAATGATTTGAAAACAATCGAGAAAATATGTTCGATTGAATTATTACGCGAAATCAAAAGAATCAGATTGCTGACTAATGTGATTGGTTTCAGTACCAGCGATGAAGATAGGAATAATATGATAAACACGGCCGTTAGAACCAGAATATGGGAAATAGAACGCGGTAAGAAGGCCTCGTGGACCAAATGCGAAAACACTGACTGTAGTTGGTCGAAAGCCAGGGAGTTTACTGGGTGGAACACTGACCCGACTGCGCTTTCAGCGGCTGGGTACTACCACAAGGCGGCTCAGCAATTTGTATATGAACAAGCCCCTCAATATACCTCCTTGCACGGTATGAAAAGGGCCCTCGACGTCCTGACCAAACAAGATGAGTTCTTCAAGGACGCATTAACGTCGTCTGTCACAACGGTGTTATGGAAGGGGGGTGCTATGTACGATAAAGGCGCCGAAGACTCATTCACGAATAACCGAAACCGCGAAAAGGCGGCCGAGGCGAAAGTAGAGGCTAATGCATTACAGACTGAAATATCAGATGCTATAATCCAGGGGATAGCACAACCCGGTTTCGATCCGACGGCTTTAGAGAAGGACATACAGGCAATCCTTAACGGTACTAAAATTACCTTGACTGAAGAATTCAAGAGGCCTTTACGGAAGATAATAGCGGAGGGGTTTAACTCAGGCGATGATTATGATGGATCCCAGGGTGGGGAGCAGACCGATTCCGACCTCCCGTCGGTCGTCGTCGGGACTCCGGGAGGACCGTCGGTGATGAAGTATGATACAACAACTGATACCTGGATATCTGTTCACGACGAAACCGACCGTATTTCCCAAACCGCCATCAATGATTACATCAGTAGTCAGGAGGGGTCAACCGTCGGCGTCGAGGTAGGTGTGGGTGCTATAACCCCTAACGCTCCATGGAATCCGATCAGACCGCATACTTATACATTGGACTGGGTAGATCCAGGATTGGTCGCTCCAGCAGCTGGTAAGGACAGGCTTGGAATGATAGGTAAGTACGGCACCTCGTTGAAAATAAAAGATCAATCCAAACTGTGTTTCGGAGGGGAGTTGGAGGATAGAACCCATCTGCGCATACCGTCATTTAAGAACCCCGATGACACTCCGTCGACCAAGGCCGATATGAAGGCGCGCGAGGATCAGTGGCGGAGTAAATTTTTGGTCACCCATGGCGGGATCGCGAGAGATGTATGGATCAACGCGGTCTATACAGCCGTGGATGAGATTAGGAACGAGGGATTCCTCAAGTTTTACCAGGCCGAAGCGCAGAAGCTTAGTGATTCGTCGGAATTACACACGAAATGTATGAACGACGAGAGTGGCAAAAATTGGCTCCACGCATCAAAAGCCGCCAGTTTCGTCGGTAACTTAACGAAGGTGGGTATGGCGTTATCAACAGTTGTATTCCCCCCCATCGGTGCTGGATTAGCCTTGACGTCGGCCGCTGGCGCAATGGTATCAGCCGGGTTAGCGAAAGGTTATCGAGCGAATGGGATTAATAACGATATGTTTGAAAAGCTGAAATTACCAGAATCTACAGTCCAGAAGGTGGTAAATTCAAACATGTTAAAAGACGTACCCATGTACATGCAGCATATTGTCGCGAGTGAATTACCCGCATGCGTACAGGCACCCGATACGGAGGTGTGGACTACTCCTCAAAGCTTGAAAACTGGACCTGGTGATGCGTGGGAGGGTTTGAGCGCTCCCAAGGAAACATCTAACAAGTATTATTGTAAAAATCTATGCGTGCGGGGTAAAACATGGAACGTTGACAATGGTCCCAGCCCTAAATTACAACCAGGGTACTCTAGGATAGGGGAATCATGTAAACCATGCAGTACCTGTCCGACGGGCACGGTGCGGGTCGCGGGTACTTTTGGGGCGTGCAAAGCCAGCCAGGACCTGAAGAAATGTAAACATGAGCCCGGGGGTGCCTGGGTGGACTCGGTGAAAGACGAGGCATCCATATATAGCTGGATGAATAATTAACCAGTAGTATAATATTATTTTGTATATATAAGTTAAATGATCGACGACTGTTACTCTAATTTTATGTCGCCATGGCGGCGCGTGCGAACGGTGATAACCCACGAATTACCGCAGGACAACATCAGCTCGTACGGATATAGGAGTCACCCGTACTTATTAGTGGGTGGCCGAGATATAGAGTACGCTCCTTATCTAAATTATGAAATAGACTCCAATAACGAGCCGCATGTAGATTTCAACTTATATATAAACGAGCCCGACCGACGCAGAACGGGCGGCGTCAACGGGTATTTAAATATCACCAATTACCACCGGTCGTTAGATTACATAAATAAATAATCTAATCTATTCTTAATATAAATGACTAATTGGAAAACCGCGATAATATTATATTTATTATCCTACGGGATCGTGATAATAGGAATGTATATATTCATGAAAAATAAACTAGATATACTGGACAATACGGGGGATTGCAAGAACACGGTGTCGATCTCCGAGTCCATATCGAATTCATTAGTTGGATTGTTGGTGCTTGGTGTGGTATTCGTCACCGTGTCCGGGACGACATTGTACTACGAAGGGGGTTTGGCGAATACCGTGTTGTCCGATAGAGACGCCATGGTATTCATGAGCATTATGTTCGGTGTTTCCATAACAACCATGGTGTTAGCTATATCAGCCAGATCATCGGACGCATTATCCGACCTGCAAAATAAAACAGACGACGAAGTCGACCTCATATACACCATTAAAAACGCACTGGCTGCTATAATAGGGTTGTCGATACCGTCGCTTATCATGTCGCTATCGTTCGCGACCGATATGATAACATCGATTAATTACGGTATTACTACCGGTGAAACGGACCCATCCTTCGGGTACGAATTCTGAGGCGCGCATCCAGAGACGGAATAGAATTGCACACTAACGATGAGAGTCGCCGCCGCCCGCTGCGTAATGACGATGTTTAATTAAATCCGACCAGCTCTTTATCGTTATATTTTTATTATTACTATAATAAAAATGAATGGAGAAATATCATTAAAACTAAAAGACATTGATCCTGATTTATCTAGTTATTATGTTCAAATGAGCGAGGGTGCGCTATTCAATCTATGCGAGACCCGTGGCGATTTGCGGTTGGTGTGCACCAGTGGGTTATGTGGGTGCGTCGCGATTGCTATTTATATAAGACACAAGATCGATAACGCCTCTTACGTGTTCTTGAACCACACGGAGTCCGATTTATCCATCGCCAAGATACCCAGTACCATATCTATGATAGAGCAAACGCTGCGGGACGGGCTCGGATGTTTCGATTTCTCCAACGACACTGATTACGAAACTCTCGTGTTCGTCGTCGCAAACGGGTTTGGAAAATCAGCGAAGTTGGCGACCGCCCTGTACGACCAGCTCAAGGGTCGACTTTCCAAGGAGTCGATGTGCAAATACTCCCAATCCAACGCGGTCGGGTTCATGATCGATATCCCCAACCGCGTTGTTCGGTTAATAAAGCCTAAATATGATCTTGGGAACACGCTGACGTATTACGGTAAACGGCACGACGGGTACGGCCGACCGGTCGACAAAAACGACGAGCCGTATAAGAACACGTGCGGGTACCCGCTGGTACTGGAATGAATGGGGACTCGTCAATTCAACTCTTTGGAAATACATATTATATTGTGGAATAAATTATGGAGGTCACAGTCGACCGTTAAGGATTCCAATAACTGGTAGAGTCCGTGGTATATTTTATTGAGGAAGGTGCAGTTTTTCGGGAGTATCCAATCGTCGGTAAAGGATTGATCCTTGGTGTTAACCAAGGTCAGCCAGTCGTTGTTAAACACAAAGTTGGGGTTCGTCAGTGGTTCGAATTGCGATTTGAAGAATGAGTAGATGTATTCCTTCGCATCTTCATTCTTGAACTCGCTGATGATCCCCATGTTAGAAATGGCCTGGTAAAAGGTTGGTTTGTCGTCCGCCAGGATGCTCTCATACAGTGAGACGAGATTCTTCCGTAAATCGTCTTCGATCGGTATGATGCAGCCGAAATCCATGACGCACAGCTTATCGTTATCGACCACTGAAAAATTACCGTAGTGGATATCGCAGTAGAACAGATTGTGGATAAAAATGCCTGCGAAGACGTATTCCGTGATAAGCCGACCGATGTTGTTTCTCTGTGGCTGCGTTGAATTTTCTATGAAAGTGTGCAGGTTCACCGAGTCCACGAACTCGCTGCTTATAATTTGTTTATTTGAAAGCTCTGGGATGACACCGGGAATGATTATATCATCTCGGTTATTCCATATTTCCACCTGTTTAATCTGGTGGGACGCCTCTTTCTCATAATCCAATTCTTCATATAATTTATTTATTATATCGTTCTCGACATCGGCCGAGATAAAGTTGTACAGAAAACTGGAAATCATGCACAGTAATTTCAGGTCATTGTCGAATTGGGACCGCAGCCCGCTATATTGCGTTTTAATTACAATGTCAGTGTAGGTGTCATCGGCGGGGGCCCGGTACACGGCTTTGTACACCTGCCCTATAGAACCCGACTTAAAAATATTATAGTCAATGCTTATTATATTTTTGAACAATTCAACATCTTGTTCAACCATTAGTACGAAGTTATCATGGGTTTGTTCCCTCGAATACGGCTTGCAGTCACAGTAATAGTCCGCACCACTGTTGTCTATGCTCACGAGCTGACTCACCTTGGCTAGAATACCCCCGTACTCGGACAGGACATCCACTAGCGACTTTAATTGAACGACCTTTTCACTGATAGTACTCGGACGGCCGTACGACGTATTTCTAATATAATGCGTTAATATCTCTTTCATAATATTGGCGGATCTTTTTATTTCGGTAAATGCCATTTTTATTACAATACCTTTATTTTTAAAACTATTTTAATAATTTTATGACATGTTCAGCGTCGCTCGTAATTCGGTAGATGAGATATTAGGCGTTCGATCGAAATAAAAACACGGAACATCTACCTCCTCGTCGAATTTATCTCTCCAGTCCCCGCCCATGATGAGCAGGTTCGCGCCGTGCTCATCGACGTTCCGCTGTTTGTGGTCGAACGATGTTTCCCGGGACGATTCGTCAACGTGAATATTAGCGTTCACGCGAGATATCCGGGTGTTGAAATCTTCACTCGCATATTTCCCCTTTGTGTGGTTGAATTCATCAGTGGACACACCCACTATCAATTTGTTACAGATCCGTTTGGAATTTTCGAACAGATTAACATGGCCTTGGTGTAACAAATCATAGGTCCCGTATGTTATAGCGGTGGTATATTCAACCGTCTGAGGTGAATTAATAATTATATTATACAATGAGAATTTATCGTAGAGGGTGTGGTTGGCTACGCGCACGGTGTTGCACATCGTTAACTGCTCAGGGAGCGTTGATTCACAAGTAACGTAGGTGATTATTTTAAAGTTAAGCTTGATGGGTCGTACGCAGTGGAAATATATATAGGGTAAGTATTTAATATACGCGTCGTGCAGTACGTAGAGCATCGATACTCGCATCTCTATGATAGTTTGTAGTAAAAACTCCCTGGTCAGCTCGTCTGTGCTTTTCATATACTTATCGCTGTTCAGGGTCAGCGTGACGGGGGCTATTGGTATGTCCAGTGGTTGTGTAATCGTAAAATGCTTACGGATGTTGTACTCAGTTGATTTATGGAAGTGATTTATATCCGGGGTCATCCAGTCGACGCCGTACCATCTCTTCAGCACAGCGGCGGTATTCGACGGAATGTTATACGAGCGACCCCTTAATTTGGCAGTAGCAGGGGGATTAGGTTTGATATCCTGCTCGAATACGACCTGTCGGTGCCACGCGGTGCATTTGGAAACGACAGGACAGAAATGGGTATATACCCCATACTTATTCTTGGTGAATACGAATATATCAATGGATGCTCGAATCGTATTGTTTGTTATCAGAAGCCCGAAATTATTCAGTTTAATCGTCATATCATGGGATATTCCGATTCTGTTAAAGTCATCGATCATTTTCCGTCTGTAGGCGTTGTATTCGCCGATATCGCCATCGTAAAACATGGCAAGGTCGATGTCATCATCCCATTTAATGATATCACCCTCCCGTACCGCTCCCAATAACGTTCCGGCGATGAGATACGTTTTGACCTTTAATAACTCGAATATATCGGTTGCGTCCGACAGCATGGTTATCAGATTACCATGCAGTTTATTATTGGGGTCCTCGTCGACCCACGCCGTTGGACTAGTAATATTGGAAGCGTCGATAGTGAATGGTTCGTACACGCCCGTCGTGAACGTTTCGGACGATGTTATGATAATGTATAGCACTATGGCTGGTACTGTTATTAGAAGTAGCACATGAACCAATGAGATATTATTATTTTCCATTTTATTATATATAATTATTTATTATTTTCCACGACTGTAATTGGCAAATAACGTCGCATACGTCATCTTTCTTCCGCATTTCTTTTATCCGTGTCGATGTACTGTCATCCCCCCGCAGTAATAGAATATCCAGTGCCTTAGCGGTGCACCATTTCTTCCTCTTCGGTTTGCTCTGGGTCTTGTATCGAGGCTTACCCGTCTTGGTTACCCCGTTAAATTCCTTAGCGGCACCTAGGATTTGAGTTTTGTGGTACGCGGGGAACTCGACGATATGTTTATCGAGTCCGTATTTGATAGAAAAATACGAAAAACAGTGCTGACCCAGCTTAACAGCTGACGGATTAGTCGCTTTCCCGAACATCATTTGCTGCTCTATTACAATGAACTCGCATCCGGCCCATGTATCGGCGTGCGAGTTCAACACCCGAGTCATGTTAACGAATACCTGAGGGGATAGAGTCGAATCACCGGGACTCGATGATATATCAATATTCTCGAGCAGAACAACGCGCCCGTTTTTATAAATTGAGTTCAGATCAGGTGTTAATTCTTCCATCGCGGTCCCGTCGGGGTTATATAGGGATTTGATATCGGCGATTTCGGGAAAGTCGCTCTCGTCAAACTCCTCCACGTAGAAACTAAAATTTTTTATCCCTATGTCAAAGCTGGCACAGATCATTTTATACTAGGGGTGTTCTTTATAAGTTAGGTTATATTCCACGGCCGATTTTACCCATGGGTACGTAGCCGCTCAGTGCGAAAATTAAAGAGTAAAGAACCACTGCGGTTACGAAAGATGCGAGGACGGTGAATATCACATTCCGGGTTGATATTGTACTGTCGGGGTTTTTTTTCTCTTCGTCTTTGTACGCCTTGCTATGGGTATACAAGTACCCGGTAATGGCCGATAAAGAAAACGCGGCTGAAGTAAAGAGTAATGATAAATACCACTTGGTGTGAAATACAGGATGATTCATTTTTATAAAATAACGATATAAAAAAAAAATGACATAAATAAAAAATGACAAGTTCAGATTGCACTTTCTACATAGAATTAACTAATAGCAATGAGCTTAAAGCGAACGCGGCCGCCACTGGCGATGACAAGGTGATACCCACTAGTTTCCTCGTTGATCTATCCAAAGATTGCATGGGTACAATAACTAAATACCAACGACAGTCCGACAACCAGTACTTCAGGGTGTCGTTAGAAAATCTCATAATACCTAATAGTTACATCGACCTATCATACAACAAATACGATACAAACAGCACGTACAATAGCGGCCTGATTAAGAGTCATCAAATAGACGACCACGTCGTCGCGGATGGCGGGCGCAACTTTGGGATGTTTGACACGTACACTACGACACCCGCCACTACGACAACTGAGATATTATATAATCGGGTACACGCGTTCCACATAACCGACTCCGACGGGGATTTGGGTGTAACCGCCGCGTCGCTCGTTACGTTTTCTACATTACCCACCGCGGGGGCGTTTCCAGGTCCGACCGCTGCTAAAGGGATCACGGCGATCCCGAAATTCACCTATAAAATAGCAAGCATCGTTATGACTGTGGACTACGATACCCCATACATCGGGGTTGGAAGTATAAGAGTCAACTCCCACGAAAAATTATCGACCGGTATGCATCACGCGGAAATATCATTTGTAGATCATACTAATATGACTTTGATACCCGGCGATAGCATACTACCCACCACGAATACAGGAACTACTGCTTATTTTTATTACAATTCAGAAACATCTTACGCTAGTAATGGTCTCGACAATTGTACATACGCTAGTTCGACCGGGGGGGTTGGTAATGGATTTGAATTTACTATATACATGAGCAACACAATGTCGGACACAAATGACAACGCTACTCATATTAAAATAACAAGTATTAATAACAACCAACACACGAATGACACAATTACGTTTACGCAAAAGAACTTACGCGACATTACTAAGAATAGTTACCTTACAATAACCGACGATGTGGTGGTTACGTTATATGAGGTAATTAGACAAGGTGGTATGTACTCCGTGGTGATAAATAACGGTGGTTCGTACGATAATTGCCCCGGTGTTGTTTTCTTGTTAAACGAAACAGTACAGTCATACATCACGCTCGCGTGTAAGTACTCTATATCAAATGTTGAGGTTGAAAATCCCGGGTCGATGTATACGAGTACAGAAGACGGAGCGGTTAATGCTACAGCGATAACTATCACAGACGGAATCGATAGCGCTTACATAACAGCTGAATGGGAACTAGATAGCCTAAAGATAACAGATACGGATGACGCTATCGCGACAACAACTGCCACTTCCGTGGCGGTCACCTCTACGGTTGCATTGCCAAGCTCATGGGATGCGATTGGTAGCCGTAACCCATTGGTTATTATACAGAGTCATGTAGTTAAACCTTCTTATCTACCGTACTTATATGTGAATATCACTGGGGATAGTACTCCTAATTTTTTCACTAATAACCCAGTACGTACCAATCGACAATTCCGAGTTATTATCGATGACGAATCGTTCTCACGGACCTATCTAACCTTCAAGTCATGCGCCACCACACTTGATTTGTATTTGGATCTAAGAAAAGATTTGCAGTTCTCGATTACTACGCCTGATGGTAACCCGTTAACGTACACCGCGCTGACGGATGATAGCAATTCACCCATCAGACCTTGGGAATGGACCAGTAAACAAATATCGTCGCTGTTCCGGTTCGATACCGTCGCTCTCAACACCGATGGTAGTAAAGGTTGTATGTTTTAAGTTTTAATAACATGGTACAGTTTTAAATCATTCAAGTAATCTGCCATTATAGCGCTAGTCGACCCCGGCGTATCATTGTAAATCAATCCCAGGTACGTGTCGTCGACCCACTGCTTGATTAGGGGGTTTTCGGTATATATACTATTAACCATCGCGGCGGCGTTATAGATCGTCAGCTCGTTGCTCGATACCGCCTGTTTTAAATTATCGTACGGAGTGTTGAATACCCGCACGGGGATATCAAAATCCGACACTGAGAATATCACGGGTCTCGTCACGATCGATACGAAATCTTTCTGTTCCCGGGTTTGAGGGCTGCCGATAACCCGCCATTTATGTCTCATTACACCCCTTGTATAGTGACAATTGTTGGTGTACTCGAGTGATCGTGTCGTATCCATGTCAAAACACAAGCAGGCCAGGCAACTGACCACGATACCCGATCTTCCATGACCTCCTTTGCAGTGGATATACATTTTAGATGTATCGCCATTGATTAATATCCTAAATAACCTAATTATAAAATCTGAAAAATCGCGGAGGTCCGCTGGGATGCTATTGTCAGAGATCGCGTACTGAATGTAGTTCACCCGGGTAGTATACGGCGAGATTATAGTTTCGTTGTCACTGGTGAGGTTTACAAACCAATTGACCCCCCGCGATTCCAGTTCGCGGACTTCGGGTGCGGTCGGGTAGGACCCGAAGAGTGCCTTGTCGGCGATAAAATAAGAACTTTTACCATCTATAGTAGTCATCGTGTATCTATTTATTTTTTATTCAATTATTAAAAAATAAATTCGTTTATAAGTCCGGTTAACCGTTATATTGCCATTTAGAGCCGCATACGACGCACTCCGCGTACGTAGTTGAGGGTTCATCTGCTGACCGGGATTGTTTCGAGTAACTGAACACTCGCTTGCTCATGCACTTGTTGCATGCCATGACCCCCTCCTCCACCTCGAACGGATTCTCTATGAACGACACTTGTTCTTTCAGTTGGTCGTTGATCGCATCCAGGCACGGATCCGACCACATGACAAGCCCTGATTGTAATTCCTTGAATATATCTTTTAGTTTTTTTTTCTGAGATATTTGAACGCAAATCCCGTACAGGATTAATTTATATTTAACCCAGTCTACCGTGGTGCCTTCAATACAATTTACACGGATCATTTGTTCTATAAGTTTTATATTAACGGGGTCTTTGAGCAGGTTGCTCAAGACGGCGACTCCTATATCGTTCATTGATGAATACTGATAATAAAAACCAGGGTTTATATCGTTTTTATTATTTAGAGACCTACATGATTAATTGTAAGTAATAATTATTATGATGCAAGGGGGGAATTCCATACCAACCACCCAGTGTTTATACGGGGGTAAGTGCCTGTATATATATAAATGTAAATCGGGTGAATATATAAATAATCCATACACAACAACGTGTGAGTGTATACACAGCGACGAGACCCCCGAGAACTTCAGTAACCGAACAACAAATAAGGAACTCGGAGGGTTACAAAAACCGGTCGCATTACCCCCCAATCACCGGATTGATACTATGACCAGCGGTATAGCCAGGGAAACCGTTAGGTCTACTAATTTAATTATAAATAAACACGCGCTAGCCGAGCAAGTTCACATGTTGCTCGCTCATAAACTACAATACGTGACTATCTATTGCGTCTGAAGATATGATTTATAGTTGCAATTTCCTGTCATATATCCAGGAAACGGGATTGAATCTCGGTCCGTGTCGAATCATGCCCTTACGGATATACTTGACGGTATCGAGCTCGGACCTGAATTCGTTAATGTTCAGATGACCCCCGTATCTATCAATCAATCGCCAGTCGGGGGCGGGTGAAATTTTAGAGGCGTTGAACCCCGTCATGTCCCGGTACAGTTTAAGTAATAACATGTACGATTTGTCGTACAAGTTATTATTTTTATTATCTTCTATATACGCGACACAGCAATTGAAGGAGCAGAATATCCCGTCGGTTGTGTAGATGGATTTATCGTCGGTGTTAATCTTCGATTTCGGGACTTCGTCGATCAGGTTATAGGATTGGTTGTTGATGGCTGATTTGTAAGTTTTCAAGATCTTATTGCTTTCGCACTTGATAGGGCACCCAACGGGTTCGTTTACGAACGGGTGACGACACCAAAAACAGTTGTACTTGAATATATTGTCGGTGTTATTACACCCCTCCTCGAAGCTTAAATTGATGGTGGATAGGTGACATTTTGTCAGTTGCTTATTCTGCTCGTGAATGTACGACACTTCGTGTAGTGAACTTATATCGCTGGTTGACCCGATCGGGTCGAGTCGGTTACCGTTAATATCCGGTACTGTGTAGTCCGGGCATTCAATATCGTAGTTGGCGTGGATCTTCGTCAAATCTAAGTCGCGCAGTATAATTTTCAAATGTTTAGCTGTCATTTAGTTGTACACTACAACGGAAAACAAAACTATTTATTCAATTTTAATCATATATACTAAATGAACCCTGCTCACTCATTCACCGGGGATATTATATTCAGTAACGATGGATCGCTTTTATATAACGACACCCCCCCTCCTCAGAATAAATCGGTGGTCAACTTGGAACCGGTTAGAATAATCAACCATACCGGTCGACTCCCGTCGCAGTACGAAGCTCGACCGTATGATAATTTAGTAGTAATCGAGCCGCTACGCGTTTACGAACCGAGAAAAAAACTAGTCGATAACTACATGTTTGATTTCGAGAATGGTTTAAATGGCACCACTACCCGGGTTGGTGAACACCAGACATTATTAGAACGGCGAGGTGACGTGGAGCAGGCGTACCAAACCAGTTACACCTCCAACAAACAGGAAACCATGTCCGGGTACGAGAGCACCATGATTGATCGCAACAACTTAACGAGTCGCCATGTCCCGCTAAAATACTTATCCAATCGGTAGCCATTCCTATAAAAACATTAAAAAAATTTTTTTAATATTTTTGTTTAGTATAAATGTCAGATGAAAGATTTGAATTATGCGATGAATTATGTCCTTTTGTCGCCGGGAAAGAAAATATTTGTTTCGATAATTGCGTGAATTCGTTCCGCACCGATTTTATGTCTAACCCCGACCCTTCGAATTGCAAAAAAATTTGCACCGACATGTATGACAAAGAAGGAGGAGACGGTCGACCAGATGAGATGGGATGCTGTGTTAATGAATGTAATAAAGTTCTCGATGATCACAATGAAGGATGGGAAAGTAAAGGCGCCATTCTCCTAGATGATGAATCATCGTGGTTTTATAAGTATTATTATCCCAAGAGTATGCATGGTAATGCGGTCATGCCAGATGGTAGCAAATTTACATCGGAAGACGTGGAATACGTAGCTAAAGGTATGATCGAGGGTAAAAAACGAAATGGAAAAAAATACCCTAAACACACCACCACTGTCGGCAACATCAACCTAAACCGATGCAATGCATACGATATATACACCCCGTATACCCCCGTAGAACTAGAACAAGACGCAGATTTGCTGTCTCAGAAATATTGTTTTAGTACAGGGAAATCAACCAATGGATGGAGGTTTGCAACGTGTGCGAGAAAGGCGAAAGATGGTAGTTGCAAGACGAAAACAGGTATTTGGGACAACTGCCCCCTGGTCGATGATCATTCATCTAGTGATCAAGACGAGACATCCGATGTTACTTGCCCCGGTGTTACTTACCCCACCGGTGTTACTTGCCCCGATGTTACTTGCTCCCCCGGTGATACTTGCTCCGACGTTACTTGCGGTCTGGGGCTCGAACCCAGCGGTACGATAATGGGTAGCGATGATCCTTCCTCTGGCAGTTGTACACCATGGTGGCAGTAATGCATAAGGGTTATTTTATAAATAAATCATTTTATAAGTTAAATAATAAAATGATTTACTCGGTATTAACTTATTTCCAAAATAATACATTTATAATATGTGTGATTTTAGCGGTGGTAACACTGGTGGGGCTGTCCATGTACGGGATGTTTGATAAAAGCGGGGGGTCGTATAATATTAAAGATAATTATTACGAATACTACATCCCAGCCAATACTAATACTAATAAACAATTAACCGCCACGACGCATAATACCGTCGTGGCGGAAAGCAAAGACAGTAAAGGCGAAACTGAATGCCGCCGAGTGCTCGTAAATATATTCAATCGACCGTTCAACAAAAGCCGTCCTGATTTTTTGAAGAATCCCGTCACGGGGAATGCGTACAATCTGGAGCTAGATTGTTTCGAAGCAGATATGCGACTAGGACTCGAGTATAACGGTCGCCAGCATTACGAATACACCTCCTTTTTTCATAAAAACAAGGAGCAGTTCTACAACCAGAAATACAGGGATGATATGAAACAACGGATGTGCAAGGATAATGGAATCACGCTCATAACCGTTCCGTACACCGTGCCCGTTCCCCGCATAGAAGATTTCATCCGAAACGAATTACGAACCCGTAAATTAATATAACATACAGTTGCCGCAAAATGAAAGTTGTATACGATTCCCCAGTATCATATACGATATGTCATACACAAATCTTAAACCATCGGATATAAATTCCTTGGAGATATTACCGGAGGTGATTCAGCAACTAATCGCTGAATGGACCGGATTATTCATGCCCTTCACCCAGGGCATCTATAACGCGGGGTTTAGAAAATTACTGTTTTCTGATCGCGCATCGACGGATTGCCATTTCAGGGAGACGATAGTCGTGAACGATTATTATATCTCAAACCCCCTTTATTTGAGATACCCGGGTATTAAAACTCGCTTCGAAAAGAACCAGGGTCACAAAGAACTGGAGATGCTGACGGGTAGGTCGTGGGAGAATTTATCATCCCTCGACAGCGTCGATATACAGAACACCAACGGCGGGAATCTCATCCAGACGGGGATCCCTCCCGACGACGAGTTATATAGCAACGACGATCCCGTTAATA
>Ga0307986_10000450_pt1 | contig 30786 bp, 31 predicted proteins | sample EllFjometageno82_FD_203170 | JGI IMG/M metagenome (GOLD analysis project Ga0307986, IMG submission 203170) | Marine microbial communities from Ellis Fjord, Antarctic Ocean - #82 | ecosystem: Environmental > Aquatic > Marine > Unclassified | place: Southern Ocean | collected 2014-10-09 | reverse complement strand
AAAATGGTAAATGATTTTCAGCAAATTAACATGCGAATTAGAACCTCTAAAATACCTGTAGTAGTTGCCACTCAAGGTTATGTTTTTGGAGGAGGTTGTGAAATCGCTATGCATTGTGATGCAGGAGTTTATGCTGCAGAATCTTATATAGGTCTAGTAGAAGTTGGAGTTGGACTTTTACCAGGAGGTGGTGGTACAAAAGAATTTGCTGTTCGCGCTAGCGATGATTTCTTTGAAGGAGACGTTCAATCTCCAACACTTGTTAATTATTTTAAAACAATTGCCACTGCAGCTGTATCTACTTCTGCTTATGAAGCCTTTGACTTAAACTACCTAAAAAAAGAACGTGATATTATCTCGGTCAATACACCCATGAATATTGGAAAAGCAAAAGATAAAGTATTACTATTATCTAAAAACTATATTGCACCCTCTGTCAGAGAAGATATTGAAGTGCTAGGAAGAGGAGGTATGAGTGTTTTGTATTCTGCCATTAATGAATTTCGTTTAGGGGACTACATGTCTGATTACGACGTTGAAATTGCTCGTAAAATTGCCTATGTAATTTGTGGAGGTGATTTAACCAGTTCACAAAAAGTTAGCGAACAATACTTATTGGATATCGAGCGTGAGAATTTTATGAGCCTTTTAGGAAATCAAAAAACACTAGATCGTATTCAATATCTTTTAATGAACAATAAACCTTTAAGAAACTAAATCATGGAAGCATTCATAATAAAAGGCTATAGATCTGCAGTTGGTAAAGCAAAAAAGGGAGGATTTAAAAATTATCGTTCTGATGATTTATCAGTAGAAGTTATTAGATATTTAATGGCTTCTGTTCCTGAAATAGATCCTAAATCAGTTGATGATGTAATTGTAGGTTGTGCAAACCCTGAGGGGGAGCAAGGCCTGCAAATAGGACGTTTGATCTCAGCGCGTGCTTTAGGAAAAGAAGTGCCTGGAATAACCATAAACCGTTATTGTGCTTCTGGTTTGGAAGCTATTTCTCAGGCAGTTGCTAAAATCAATGCAGGCTTTGGACATATTTATATTGCAGGTGGTGCAGAAAGTATGAGTATGATACCTTTTACCGGCTATAAATTAGCACCTAGTTATAAAGCTAACTTAGAAAACTTAAATTATCATGTAGGCATGGGTGCTACTGCTGAGGCAGTTGCTGGGAAATATAATATCAGTCGGGAAGCCGCCGATAAATTTTCATTTGAGTCGCACACGAAAGCAATTTCTGCTATTGATGAAGGAAAGTTTAAGGATCAAATTGTTCCTATTGAAATAGAAGAGGTTTTTGTAGTAGATGGTAAACGAAAGACTAAAAAACATACGGTTGCTGTAGACGAGGGTGTTCGTCGTGAAACAAGTCTGGAAGGTCTTGCTAAACTACGTCCGGCATTTAAAATAGGCGGTACTGTTACCGCAGGGAACGCTTCTCAAACTTCTGACGGTGCAGCATTCACTTTAGTGGTAAGTGAAGAAATGGTAAAACAACTCAATCTAAAACCCATAGCTCGAATGGCAGGGTGTGCTGTTGGAGGAGTAGAACCTCTTTATATGGGAATCGGCCCTTGTATTGCGATTCCAAAAGTTTTAAAGCAAGCAGGATTATCATTAAAAGATATTCAGCAAACTGAACTTAACGAAGCCTTTGGTGCTCAGGCCTTGGCAGTTATTCAAGAAGCTGGCTTAGATCCAGAAACTGTTAATGTAAATGGGGGAGCAATTGCTTTAGGACATCCCCTAGGATGTACTGGCGCAAAACTAACGATACAATTACTCGATGAAATGCAACGCCGCAAACAACGATATGGAATGGTAACGGCCTGTGTAGGTGGAGGTCAAGGTATTGCTGGAGTTTTTGAACGTTTATAAGGTATAGTGTGAAGGAAGAAATAATAAATGGCAAGCGTGAAATTCATAAACTAGAAATTCGAGAGCGGTTATTGAAGCAAGGGTTGTTGCTTTTTTCTGAGAAAGGATTAGAGCAAACCACCGTAGCTGATATTGTTCAAAAATGTCATATAGCTAGAGGTACTTTTTACAATTATTTTTCAGATATAAATGCTCTTTTTGATGCTTTGATTAATGAATTAAATACACGTATTGGTGAGGAAGTTAAAAAAACAAGAAAAGAAACTCATACAGTTTACGACTACTTATACGGTACTTTTAAAAGTTACTACAATATAATAGGTACTCCTGAAATGATTCAGTTTCATATAATCAATCAGGCGCATATCAGGCAAAGTACATATCAAAGTGATATGATTAAGACAATTGTTAAAAATTTAATAAAAGATTTAAAGTCTTCTAAAAAAATAAAAGCTTTTAACAAAAAACATGAATTTTTACTCTTAAGTTTCATGTTGGTTGGAGCTCCTCCTGAGTTGTTTATTGCTACTCATACTTCGGATATAAATTTAACAAGTGAACAATTGGCAACTTTTCTTGCAAAGCTTTTTCATAAAGTTTTAATGGAATAAGACCCTAGTTATCGAAAAGATTGAGGCTTAGTAATGTTTTGAAGTGACCTTTAGACTCCTAAAATCACACAGATTAAAACCGTAATCACACAATGAGGAATTGAAAAACGATTTGGTATACCTCTATTTTTTTAAGTCCAGCAATCGTGGTTGTGCTTCCGAATTGGCGTGTGCAACAGTAGCAACCCCTGCTTGGGAGACATATCGCGAAATGTTAGCAAGGTGTATTTTACCTATACGGCCCATTCCAACAATACCAATTTTAATTGTTTTCATAGTTTAATTAAGTTATTATTTTTAAATGACTTAGTAGCCATTTCTGCGATGTAAGAAGCTCGAGTACCATCATGTGCCTTGATTTCCGGCTGTCTTTTTTCGAGGATACAATCTACAAACTCTTGAATTTCATTTCTAAAGGCGGTTTCAAAACGTTCATTGAATGATTGAGAGCATTCCTTTTTTACTCCATTAACATCGAGTATTTCTACTAAATTTTTTTGAAGCACCGACCCAATTCTAAGAGTTGCTTTAGTACCCACAATTTCTGTTTCTACATTATATCATGTGCAACTGTGCGACCGGCAAAAATAAAAGCCATAGCATCATTTTCGAATTTCAATAAGACAGAGACATTATCACCATCTTCGAATTGTTTGTATTCTTCATGTAAATAACATCCGCCAATGGCATAGATGCTCTTAGGCTCTGCTTTTAAAAATCAACGCGCTAAATCAAAGTCATGTACTGCCATATCAATAAATTGTCCTGAACTTTGGGCTGCATATTTTAGTGCTCCTTCTATAGATGATTTAGGATCAACACTATAGCCTCTATAGAGAATAGGGCGACCAATTTTTCCAGCATCTACACATTTTTTAGCGTACAAATAAGAGGGATCATAGCGACGCATAAAACCAAGCATAAAACCTGAAAAGGCCTTTTAATAAGTTCTTTTTCAACTCATTTACAAGCTTCAATTGTGGTGGCTAATGGTTTTTCGCAAAAGACATGTAATCCTTCTTGAAGACAATAAGAACTTTGTTCTGCATGATGTTTTGAAGGTGAAACCAGTACAACTGCATCTAATTTAATCCCTGAAATCATGTCTTTAATACTTTTGAAGCAGTTAGTGACTCCTAACTTTTCTCTAGCTTTGGTTAGCTCTTCTAATGAATGACTACAAGCAGCAACAAGATTTGTATTTTTTTATGAAAACGAATGTTTTCTGCGTGTGTAAATCCTAAACGACCTAGACCCACGACACCAATTCGAACTTTATTCATAATTAACTATTCTTATAAAATCAAATATAAAAAAAAGACAATTTCAAATTACAGTTTCTTAATACTTGATTATGTATTTTTTTTCATATTATAATTTCTTAACTACATAAGTAACCACTCCCCATATAATTAATTCGTTTTCTTCAGTTACTTTTATGGATTGATATTTAGGATTTTCAGGTATTAATAACACTTCATCTTTGGTGACCTTAAGGCGTTTTACAGTAAATTCTCCATCAATAAAACAAACTACAATTTTATTATCTACGGGCTCTAGACTACGGTCGATTACTAGCAAATCACCATCATCTAAACCTGCACCTTGCATAGATTCACCAGAAACACGAGCATAAAAAGTAGCCTCTTCATTGCCTACTACTTCTTGGTCAATGCTGATTCGTAATTCTTTAAAATCATCTGCAGGAGAAGGAAAGCCTGCAGAAATACCTTCCTGTGCCCAGTGCATTTTTTTATGGTACTCTTGGTTTGGTCGAAAGAATACTAATTTTTCTGATTTCATATCCTTTTATTTTATAGTAATAATTTCATTGAGTTCGGTCGTGAATCGTTGTGATAAGTGTTCTTGTTTCATTTTCCAGGTACGGTTTAAATCCTGGTTTGCTAATTTTATATGATGCGATCCAAAACGTTTGTGAATACGATCCACACTTTGCATGAGAGTTAAATGCTTGTTGTTATTATTTTGGAAAATACTTAACTGTCGCTTTTCTGTGGGGATAAGTCCCATAATCATCACTCCAGCTTTTTTATAATGAACCCCTTTTTTAAATATTTTTTGTAGTCCCATAACAGCATATTTACTTAAAAGAATACTCGAATTGGTAGCATAGGGAAGGGGTAGTACGCAACTATTTCGATAAGAAAAGCCCCCTTTTTTGTGAGGATCACTACGCACAAAAACCAATAATGCATTGCAGCTGCTGCGTTGTTTGCGCATTTTTTCTGCACAGCTTGTGGCAAATGTTGAAATGCGTTCTTCTAAATCTGAAAATTGTGTTATCGTTCCTTCAAAGCTTCGGGTGGTAGCAATTCCTTTTTTTACAGGAATAATTTCTTCAAGTTTTATAGAAGAAACACCTGATAGATCTTTTTTTAGTCGCAAGCCTAATACACTCATGTGTTTTCGAACCCAGGCATCAGGAAGTTGAGCGAATTGTAAGGCATTACAGACTCCGATTGCTTCGAGGCGTATTTTATGTTTTCTGCCCACACCCCAAACATCACCTATTTTGGTCCACCGTAAAGCCTTGATCCTTTTTTCTTCTGTATCAATAGCATAGACACCTTGCGTGCGTTTCATGAATTTTTTAGCAATTTTATTAGCAATTTTTGCGAGTGCTTTGGTGGGAGCTATTCCAACGGAAACTGGAATACCGGTCCATTTGTGTACTTGCTTTCGCATCCTTTGTCCTTCTCGCTCTAGGTTAAACAAATCGAAGCCTGTGAAATATAAGAAGGCTTCGTCAATACTGTAAATCTCTAAGTTTGGGGTGTATTTTTCAAGAATTGTCATAACCCTATTACTCATATCGCCATAGAGTGGATAGTTAGAAGAAAAAACTTTCACACCCTGTTGTTTAAATTGTTGTTTGTATTTAAAGGCAGGAGCACCCATAGGAATGTTTAATGCTTTTGCTTCGTTACTTCGCGCAATAACACAACCGTCGTTATTGGAAAGAATGACCACGGGTTTTCCTTCCCACTGTGGCTGAAATATCCGCTCGCAAGAGGCATAAAAATTATTACAATCGACTAGTACAAACATGTGGAAAAAGATATTAAAATGTTGTTTAATAAATCAGTGTTTCTTTAAAATTTTTTTAATGATTTAAAGAGCAGTTATTATGGAGTATCTATTAAAATAAAAAGATGTTTTTTTATTAAAATAAAGAACCGCTTAAAGCAAAAGTTGTAATTTTGATGTTAGGATTTTAGCATGAACCTAATACATGAATAATTATTCGTTTTTAAACGCCGCTCATACTGCACATTTTGCAGAATTATATGATCAATATTTACAGCAACCAGACAGTATAGAGCCCAGCTGGAGAGCCTTTTTTCAAGGATTTGATTTTGGATTAGAAAACAGTACTTTCTCCGAGGACACCACTTCTGTAGAGGTTCCAGAACAAGTCCAAAAAGAGTTTAAAGTAGTAAGACTAATAGATGGATACCGTAATAGAGGTCACCTATTTACTAAAACCAATCCTGTTCGAGATCGAAGAAAATACGAACCTACCTTAGACTTGGAAAATTTTGGTTTAACCCAAGGAGATTTACCAACGATTTTTAATGCAGGTGAAATTATGGGAATTGGCCCAAGTTCATTAGAAACAATTGTTAAGCATTTGCAACTTATATATTGTGATTCTATTGGAGTTGAATATATGTATATTAGAAAACCAGAAAAGGTTAATTGGATACAAAACCGGTTGAATATTAATGACAATCACCCACAGTTTTCAATTGATCAAAAAAAACATATTCTCAAAAAATTGAACCAGGCAGTTAGCTTTGAAAATTTTTTACACACAAAATATGTAGGGCAAAAACGTTTTTCTTTGGAAGGTGGAGAATCTCTAATACCTGCTTTAGATGCTATAGTTGAGGCAGCAGCTGATCAAGGTATAAAAGAATTTGTGATGGGAATGTCCCACAGAGGACGTCTGAATACCTTAACCAATATTTTCGGAAAGTCATCTAAAGATATTTTTAGTGAATTTGATGGAAAAGATTATGAAGAAGTTATTTTTGATGGTGATGTGAAATATCATTTAGGATGGACTTCTCAAAGAGTTACTGACAATGGCAAGCAAATTAACATGAACATTGCGCCTAACCCCTCACACTTAGAAACAGTGGGTGCGATTGTTGAAGGAATTACACGAGCTAAATTAGAAAATAAGTTCGATGGAAATACAAATAAAGTATTACCCATTATTGTGCATGGAGATGCGGCAATAGCAGGGCAAGGATTGTCTTATGAAATTGTTCAAATGGCAGGATTAAAGGGTTATGGAACAGGAGGAACGGTCCATATTGTAGTTAATAATCAAATTGGATTTACAACTAATTATTTAGATGCACGAACCAGTACTTATTGCACTGATGTTGCTAAAGTGACACTTTCACCTGTAATACATGTAAATTCGGATGATGCCGAGGCAGTAGTTCACGCCACACTATTCGCATTAGACTATAGAATGCGATTTAAAGGAGATGTTTTTATTGATCTTTTAGGCTATCGAAAATATGGGCACAATGAAGGAGATGAACCACGTTTTACACAACCTCAACTTTATAAAGCCATTGCTAAGCATCAAAATCCAAGAGATATTTATGCAGACGGATTAAAAGTGGCAGGAATTATAGATGATGAATATGTAAAGTTATTAGAAAAAGAGTACAAAGATTCTTTAGAGCATGACCTTATGGATTCAAGGAAAATTGAAACTACGGTGATCACACCTTTCATGGCTGATGAATGGAAAAATTTTGTTCGTGTTGATGAAGTTGAAATGGCAAAAAGAGTAGTGACAGGTGTTTCTAAAAAAGCTTTAGATACTGCTGCTGAAACAATAACCACATTGCCAAGTGAGCATAATTTTTTACGAAAAATCGAACGATTAATAGCTGATCGTAAAGCAATGTATTTCGAAAAAGATCAATTAGACTGGGCTATGGGAGAATTACTTGCTTATGGGACCTTACTTCAGGAAGGGTATAATGTGAGACTTTCTGGACAAGATGTTGAACGAGGAACTTTCTCTCATCGTCATGCTGTTTTGAAAACAGAGAATTCTGAAAATGAAATTATTTTACTCAACACAATAAATCCCTTAAATCAGGGACATTTCAGTGTTTATAATTCGCTACTTTCAGAGTATGGTGTAATGGGCTTTGATTATGGATATGCAATGGCAAGTCCGAATACCTTGACTATATGGGAAGCTCAGTTTGGAGACTTTTCAAATGGTGCACAAATTATGTTGGATCAATATATTTCATCTGCTGAAGATAAGTGGAAACTTCAGAATGGAATTGTATTATTACTTCCGCATGGATATGAAGGACAAGGAGCAGAGCATTCTTCTGCACGAATGGAACGCTATCTTCAATTATGTGCAAAAGACAATATGTTTGTAGCTAATTGTTCTACGCCAGCAAACATATTTCATATTTTGAGAAGACAGATGAAAACAAACTACCGAAAACCATTGATAGTATTTACCCCCAAAAGTTTATTGCGACATCCACAAGCAGTTTCATCTAAAAATGAATTTATAGAAGGTGAGTTTCAATCATTGATTTCTGACCAAGTAGTAGCTAAAAAAAATGTAACTTCTGTTGTATTTTGTTCAGGTAAGTTTTATTATGACCTTTATAAGGCTCGCCAAGAGAAAGACCGAATGGATGTTGCTATAGTAAGATTAGAACAACTCTTTCCGCTTCCTGTAACAGAAATCGAAACTATAATTTCACAATTTAAAAATGCAACTGATATTGTTTGGGCCCAAGAAGAGCCAAGAAATATGGGGGCCTGGAGCTTTTTATTATTACATCTTCCTAATTCGCAACGTTTTCGACCTGCAACAAGAAGGTATTATGGGGCACCGGCAGCAGGAAGTGCAATACGATACAATCGTCGTCATCAACAAGTAATTGATTATGTTTTTGACCCGACACAAGATAATTTTATAAGAAAACCAAAGAAATAGATCATGATTTTAGAAATGAAAGTTCCTTCACCTGGAGAGTCTATCACTGAAGTTGAAATCGCTCAATGGCTAGTCGCTGACGGAGAATATGTAGAAAAAGATCAGGCAATTGCTGAAGTAGATTCAGACAAAGCGACATTAGAATTACCCGCAGAAGTAAGTGGGGTTATAACCTTTAAGGCAGAAGAAGGAGACGCTATAGAGGTAGGCGCTGTAGTTTGTTTAATAGATACCGAAGGTCAAGCTACTATTAGCGATTCTGTCCCTAAAGAATCGGTTACTAAAGTAGTGACTAATAAATCTCCAAAAGTAACAGAAGTTCATGAAAAAAGTTACGCAACCCAAACACCTTCTCCTGCTGCAAAAAAAATTATGAGTGAAAAAGGTATTGATCCACAAACCATTCAAGGAAGCGGAAGATCAGGGCGAATTACAAAAGAAGATGCAGTTCAAGCAATGCCTTCAATGGGAACAAAACCTGACTGGGGCGATCGTGGACAAACTAAGAGTAAACTTTCGATGTTACGGCGAAAAGTAGCTGAAAGATTGGTGCAAGCCAAAAATGAAACAGCTATGTTGACAACCTTTAACGAGGTAGACATGGCGCCTATTTTTGAGCTTCGCAAACAACATAAAGACGCCTTTCTCGAGAAGCATGGAGTTAAACTTGGTTTCATGAGTTTTTTCACTAGAGCGGTAGTAAGAGCTTTGAAGCTTTTTCCTGATGTAAATTCTATGATGGAAGGTGATTATAAAATTTCATACGACTACTGTGATATTAGTGTTGCAGTTTCAGGCCCAAAAGGATTAATGGTACCTGTAGTTCGAAATGCTGAAGTGTTATCTTTTAGTGATGTTGAAAAAGAAATTGGTCGTTTGGCCGTTCGTGCTCGAGACGGTAAAATTACTGTTGACGACATGACAGGAGGTACTTTTACTATTTCTAATGGCGGAGTATTTGGATCAATGCTTTCAACTCCTATAATTAATCCGCCACAATCAGGTATTTTAGGAATGCATAATATTATTGAACGCCCAGTGGCAATTAATGGAAAAGTTGAAGTACGTCCAATGATGTATTTGGCATTATCTTATGACCACAGAATTATTGATGGAAAAGAATCTGTTGGGTTTTTAGTAGCTGTAAAAGAAGCATTAGAAAATCCTTTAAACTTTTTGATGGATGGAGAAGCTAAAAAAGCACTTGAGTTATAGCCATAATTTTTGAGTGCGGTAATCAATACTCACTTTTTTCTTTTTCAAAAAATCTGCACCCAAAATCCCCTCTATAGGGAGAGTGCCTTGTGATATTAAAGTTTTATTAATGTGTGATAGATCTAAAAGCACAAAAGCAAGTTTTCCAACATCATGACGACCTAATTTTAATTTTGCTTTACGACTCAGGAATGCTTGCATTTTACCTTGACTGGCTCCTGCAGCATCAAATGAATCTCCTTTACTTCGAAGATGAAATTTTTCTTCAAGTATAGAATGAACACAACTGCTAGAAGCCCCTGTGTCAATTAAAAGTTGTGCAGCAACTCCATTTATATGTGCTTTACAAATAATATGGCGCGTTTTGGTATTTTTTAAAGAAACAAAAAGTGGAGATTTCATATAGATTATTAGATATAACAAAATGTTTTAACTCTTTCAAAAGTAATTGTTCTAATTAAATTCAAAGATCTTTTTTTTTAGTTAAGTACCTTTGTGATTGTTATTTGGTGAGACAAAATTATTAATATGAAATTTATTGATACCCACACTCATTTATACGCTGAAGCTTTTGACGAAGATCAGCAATTAGTGGTAGAACAAGCAATTGCCGCTGGAGTAAATCATTTTTTTATTCCAGCAATTGACAGTACTTATGTACAGAGAATGTATGCTTTGGAAATAGCGTATCCAAAAAGTATTCATTTAATGGCAGGTCTGCACCCTACACATGTTAAAGAAAATGTTGCAGAAGAGTTGGAAAAAGTGGCAGAACAATTAAAAGCACGAAAATTTTGTGCTATTGGCGAAATAGGAATTGATCTGTATTGGGATAAGCAATTTATCGGAGAACAACAGCTTGCTTTTATACAGCAAATTATATGGGCAAAACAATATGCACTCCCAATAGTAATTCATTGTAGAGATGCTTTTGATGAGGTTTTCGAAATCTTAGAAGCTCAAAAAGGAAAAGATTTGTATGGTGTTTTCCATTGTTTTACAGGAACACTAAAACAGGCCAAGCAGGCAATAAGCTTAAATTTTAAATTGGGAATTGGGGGTGTGATTACTTTTAAGAATGGAAAAGTTGATCAGTTTTTACGTGAAATTTCAATAGAAAACATTGTCTTAGAAACAGATTCTCCCTATTTAGCTCCTGTACCGCACAGAGGGAAGAGAAATGAGAGTAAATATTTGACTTTAATTGCAAATAAAGTTGCAAAATGTTATGGGATAACTTTGGAAGAAGTAGCCTTTAAAACCTCAAAAAATGCAATGACAATATTTAAAAATCAAAAAATTAATTTTAAAAAGTAAGAATATTTTTTTTAAAAGATATTTTTCGCTTTATTTGAAACTAGATTAAGAGAGGTGGCCGAGTGGTCGAAGGCGCACGCTTGGAAAGCGTGTATTCCAATTGCATTGGAATCGAGGGTTCGAATCCCTTCCTCTCTGCAAAAATTAATATCGTAAATATTTTTTTTTATCTTTAACCGCATTTAATTAAAAAGAACAAACAATTATTTAAAATGAAAAAATTATTTTTTGCCCTTACTATGTTAGGTTTTATGGCTACTGCCAACGCAACCATTCTTACTGCTAATTCATCTGCAGCTGTTGTGACAACTAACTCACAAGATGTTGATGATGAAACACAAGTCGAATCAGCTTCTTTTACTCAAGAATTAAAAATACGTTTTATTGAAGGTGGTCCTGGATTTATGGGGATTGTTTTAATCTGTCTAATATTAGGATTAGCAATATCAATTGAGCGGATTATTTTCTTAAACTTAGCAACGACTAATTCTAAGAAGTTAACAGAAGGTGTTGAAGCTGCTCTTTCTTCTGGTGGTGTTGAAGCTGCAAAAGAATTTTGTAGAGATACGAAAGGACCTGTAGCCTCTATCTTTTATCAAGGTTTAGACCGTATGGATGAGGGTATTGAAAGTGCCGAAAAAGCAGTTGTTGCTTATGGTGGTGTTCAAATGGGACAATTAGAGAAAAATGTTTCTTGGATTTCATTATTTATTGCATTGGCACCCATGCTTGGTTTCATGGGAACAGTAATTGGTATGATCCAAGCCTTTGATAAAATTGAAGCAGCGGGAGATATGCAGCCTTCATTGGTGGCAGGGGGTATTAAAGTTGCACTACTTACTACTGTATTTGGTCTTGTAGTTGCAATTATCCTTCAAGTATTTTACAATTATATTGTAGCAAAAATTGATAGTATTGTAAATGACATGGAAGATGCTTCAATCACACTGATTGACATACTTGTTGCACAAAAAAAATAATTAACTTTTAATAGCAATTCATTATGAATATTCAAACAATTGTAAAAATTATTAGTGCTGTTTTTGGCTTGCTAGGCGTTGTGTTCTTATTTAGAATAATTGGCGTTGGTAATGAAGAAATTAAAATGGCTGCCAGCATGGGCGACTATGGGGTTGTTTCTCCTCTAGTGTCAGTGGCAATTGCTATACTATTTGTAACAATAGCAGTAACCGTTGTTTTTTCTCTGATTAATCTAGCATCTAGTCCACAGAAATTAAAAAAAGCACTTTTATTTATTGTGTGTTTCATTGTAGTAATAGGTCTCGCTTTTGCAATTTCTTCTGGTGTAGAAACTCCTTTGAAGGATGGTGAAATTCTTTCTGCTAGTGGATCCCGTTGGGTAGAAGCTGGTATTAGAATGTTTTATATCCTAGCAGCATTGGCAATAGGTTCAATGATGTTTTTTGGAGGTAAAAAACTTATTTATAAATAAAATTATGGCAAAGAGATCAGCACCCGAAGTAAATGCAGGCTCTATGGCCGATATTGCGTTCCTTCTTCTTATTTTTTTCTTGGTAACAACTACCATTGAAACGGATAGTGGACTTAACCGTAAGTTACCTCCTATGGAAGATCAAGTAGATCCTCCAATAATTAGGCAGAAAAACATTTTTACAGTTTTAGTTAGTAAAAATGATCAACTACTTGTTGAAGAAGAATTAGCTGATATTAAAGACTTACGTTCTTTAGCTATCGAATTTCTTGATAATGGAGGTGGTGTAGGTGATGAAGCATGTGATTATTGTCAAGGAAAAAGAGATGAATCTTCTTCTGATAATCCAGATAAAGCAATTATATCATTAAAAAATGACCGTGAAACATCTTACAAGGTTTATATCGCCGTTCAAAATGAATTAGTAGCTGCCTACAACGATTTACGTAATCGTGAATTTATCCGCTTGAATCCTAATCTAGGAATTAATTATGTTGAGGCTCAAAAGAAATATGATGATCCTAGAACGTCTTTAGGTGAACAGGATAAATTAAAGCCTAAGTTAGAGGTGGTAAAATTAATGTATCCACAAAAATTATCTGAAGCAGAATCAAGTAAATCAACCTAAAACTTAAACTATGTCAAAATTTAAAAAGAAAAAAGGAGGAGATTTACCTGCAATTAATACTGCCTCTCTCCCTGATATTGTTTTTATGTTATTGTTCTTTTTCATGGTAGCAACAGTTATGCGTGATAGTACATTAATGGTTGTAAATAAACTCCCTGCAGCCGATCAAATTCAAAAATTAGATAAGAAAGATCGCGTAATGTATATTTATGCTGGAAAACCTTCAAGTCGATATGAAGATAAATATGGCTCAACGGCTAGAATTCAGTTAAATGATAAGTTTGCTACTGTAAGTGAAGTAGGTGCTTTTATTTTAGCTGAACGAGCTTCTAAACGTCAAGAACTTCAAAATGTATTGACAACTTCGCTTAAAGTTGATAGTGATACTAAAATGGGATTGATACAAGATGTTAAACAGGAACTTCGTAAAGTAGGAGCGTTAAAAATCAATTACACAACACGTATAGGTGACTACACGCAAAATTTGAAGTAGTCACTTTTTTATTAAATCTTAAAAAGTGTCTTTTAAAGACACTTTTTTTTTACTTTCAACCCAAAGTGATTTTAAAAAGTACATTCTGCTTGTTATATTTCTTCCTCTTTCTTGGGCTGTTTAGTTACGGACCACTTTTGGCACAAGATGAAGCTTTATTGAACTCTTTTTATAGGGAAGACCAAATTTATTTAGGAGTTTCATTTGCAGCATTACTCAGTGACCAACCCGAATTTAAACCGCGAGGTCTTTCAAGACATTTTCAATTTGGGGTGGTTCGTGATATACCACTTTCTGAAAATGGCCAATTTGCTTTAGGTATTGGTCTAGGAATGAGCTTTGAACGTTACAATACTAATGTAATAAGAATAAATGATTTTAATTCAAATGTCTCTTATACTGTTTCCGGAAATTTAGCTGATAATCCTTTTTTCTTCTCACTTCAATCGTTGGAGCTTCCCTTAAGTATTCGTTGGAGAAACTCTTCATCTAAAGATTATGAGTTTTGGAGAATATATGGAGGTATAGCATTTCAATGGAATTATAGAATTCATGCTAAAACTGAAGATATGTCTTTTTCAGTTTCGAAAGATATTCAAAACATAGGAGCTACAACGCACTTGAGTTTTGGTTATAATACATGGAATTTTTATTTAGCTTATAAACTAACTCCTTTTTTCAATTCAACATCTTTTTCAAATGGAGCTACCCCTTTTGATATTTCACCCCTTAAAATTGGGCTTATTTTTTATCTACTATAATTCTTTTCGCATTCGGGCAACAGGAATTTGAAGCTGCTCTCTATACTTAGCTACTGTTCTTCGCGCTACTATATATCCCTTTTCTTTTAGTAATCCAGAAAGTGTTTGATCTGTTAAAGGTTTTTTTTTGTCTTCTTCAATAATAAATTCCTCTAGTATTTTTTTAATTTCAATAGAAGATACATCTTCCCCTTCATTATTTTTTAAGCCTTCAGAGAAAAATGTTTTAATCAACTTTACACCATAGGGTGTTTCAATATATTTACTGTTAGCAACTCTAGATACAGTAGATATATCCATTTGAATTTTATCAGCAATATCTTTTAGAATCATAGGCTTAAGCTTTCGTTCATCTCCCGAAAGAAAATATTCTTCTTGATGCTGAATGATTGCTTTAATAGTTATGTATAGTGTTTGATGTCTTTGTTGAATTGCATCAATAAACCATTTAGCAGCATCTAGTTTTTGTTTAATAAAGAGAACTGCTTCTTGCTGTGTTTTAGATTTTGAGGTACTCTCTTGATACCCAGTAAGCATTTCTTTATATGCATTTGATACCATTAGATTAGGAGCATTTCTTCGGTTTAGTATTATTTCAATTTTTCCTTCTTCAATAGTTAGAATAAAGTCTGGAACTACATGAGTGTTTTGAATTGTGTTAGATAACGCTCCGCCAGGCTTAGGATTCAAATTGCTAATAATATCTAATGCTTTTTTTAGTCCTTCTTTAGTGATTCCAACTCTTTCTTGGAGCTGTGCATAGTGTTTGTGTGAAAAATGATCAAATTCCTCAGTTATTATGCTTAATGCATTAATCACTTCTGGCCGATCCTTTTTCTTTTTTTCTAATTGTAACTTTAAACATTCTTGTAAAGATCTTGCCCCAACTCCAGGGGGGTCTAATGACTGTACAGCTCTTAGTATTTTTTCTAATTGATCATTTTCAACTATTATATTTTGGGTAAACGCTAAATCATCAATTAATTCATAATTTGTTCTCCGGATGTAACCACTTTCGTCAATACTACCAACTAGAAACTCTGCAATTTCCAGATCATCTTTATTCAAAATCAAATTCCCCATTTGTTGATGAAGGTATTGGTGAAAACTTATTCCTCCGCTTAAGGGTATCGTTTTGTCTTCATCATCTGAACTGTAGTTGTTAGTATATAAACGATAAGTTGGAATTTCATCATCACTTATGTATTGATCGACATCAATTTCATTTATATCTATTTTAGATTGGTCATCAAAACTATCTTCTTGGTTTTCTTCTAGATTTTTTTCAATTCCATTTTCTAATGCAGGATTTTCGCCTATTTCTGCTTCAATTTTTTGTTCCAAATCAAGTGTAGAAAGTTGTATTAACTTCATCAACTGTATTTGTTGCGGAGAGAGTTTTTGAGAAAGTTTTAGTTGAAACTTTTGCTTAAGCATAATCAATTAAATCTACTATGAAGATACAATTTATAGTAACTATCATTAGAATGCTGCATTCTGAGGTGTTCTTGGGAAAGGAATGACATCTCTAATATTATTCATACCCGTTGTGAATTGAACTAAACGTTCAAAACCTAGTCCAAATCCACTATGTGGAACACTACCAAAACGCCTTAAGTCGAGGTACCACCACAATTCTTCTTTGTCAATCTCCATTTCTTTAATTCTTTTCTCAAGAACCTCAAGACGTTCTTCTCTTTGAGAACCACCAACAATTTCTCCAATCCCAGGAAATAAAATATCCATAGCACGCACTGTTTTGTTGTCATCGTTTCTTCGCATATAAAAGGCTTTGATATCCGCAGGATAATCATACAAAATAACAGGACAATTAAAATATTTTTCAACTAAAAAACGTTCGTGTTCACTTTGAAGATCAACACCCCATTCATTTATTGGAAATTGGAATTTTTTCTTTTTATTAGGTTTTGAATTTCTTAAGATTTCATATGCCTCTGAATAACTCACACGTTTAAATTCGTTTCTAACTACAAGATTTATTTTTTCAAGTAATCCCATTGGACTTCTTTCAATTAGGGGCTTGCTGCTCTCTTCTTTAGTATAGCGTTCGTCAAGAAAAGCTAAATCTTTTTCACAACGACTTAAAACATTCTTTAGCACAGTTGTAATGAATTTTTCAGCTAAATTCATGTTATCATCTAGATCATAAAAAGCCATTTCAGGTTCAATCATCCAAAATTCTGCTAGATGTCTTGTGGTATTTGAGTTTTCAGCTCTAAAGGTTGGCCCAAATGTATAAACTTCACCTAATCCCATTGCATATGCCTCTGCTTCAAGTTGTCCTGAGACGGTTAGGTTTGTCTCTTTGCCAAAGAAATCGCTTTTATAATCGATATCCCCTGTTTTGGTTAGTGGTGGGTTTTTTGGGTCTAATGTAGATACCCTAAACATTTCACCAGCACCCTCAGCATCATTCCCTGTAATTATTGGGGTATGTACGTGAAAAAATCCTTCTTGTTGAAAAAACTCATGAACTGCAAATGATAATGCAGATCGAACACGCATAACGGCAGAAAAAGTGGATGTTCTTACTCTTAAGTGAGCTTTTTCTCTTAAAAACTCAAGGCTGTGTTTTTTAGGTTGAATAGGGTACCTTTCTGGATCAGATGCACCTAATAGAATTACTTTTTCAACTTGAAGCTCTACTTTTTGTCCTCCTCCCTGACTTTCAACAAGAGTTCCTTTTAAACGAAGAGCTGCGCCGGTATTTATTTGTTTTAATAATGATTCATCTATAGATTCAAAGTCAATAACACATTGAAGGTTGTCTAGGGTTGAGCCATCATTTAAAGCAACAAATCGATTAGCTCTAAAGGTTCTTACCCATCCTTGTACAGTATAAAATTCATTAATGGTATTGATCTCTAAAACTTCCTTAATCTTTAATGCTTTCATATTTTTTTTATTGCACTTATTACCTTTAGAGAATAATTAAGCACAACAAAGATAAGTTTATTTCAGAAAAATATTATGACAATATCTCACTTACGTTTATTGATCTAAAATCTTAATCCTAGGTTGCTTTAAGACTTTGTAGTTACTAATTGTATCCTCAAGGGATATGAGAAGCGAGGGGAGTAATATCAAATTAGCTAACATTGCCATAAAAAGAGTTACTGCTACCAAACCACCTAAAGCTTGAGTACCTCCAAAATTTGAGCTTAAAAACACTGAAAAACCAAAAAATAAGACAACTGAGGTATAAAACATGCTAATCCCAGTTTCACGAAGTGCTTCAAATACAGCTTCTTTAATTTTCCAACCATTAGCAATTAATTCTTGCCTATATTTTGCTAGAAAATGAATAGTATCATCAACTGAAATACCAAAAGCAATACTAAAAACTAAAATAGTAGAGGGTTTTAAGGGTATACCTGAAAAGCCCATTACTCCAGCTGTGATTATCAATGGAAGGAGATTTGGAATTAACGAAATTAAGATCATTTTTAAGGACCTAAATAAATAAGCCATAAAAAGAGCAATTAATAATATTGCTAATGAAAGTGAGAGAATTAGATTATTAATTAAATATTTAGTTCCCTTTAAAAAAAGTAAAGCTTTACCGGTTATTTCAACTTGATAACGTTCTTTAGGGAATATTTTTTTAATCGCTTTCCGAAGTTCACTTTCTATACTTTCCATGCGTTCAGTTTTAATATCCTTCATAAAGGTTGTGATTCGACCATATTGTCCTGTTTTATCTACATAGCCATTCAGTAACTTACTATTTCCATTGGCTTTTTTTAAGTATGAATAGATGAAGCTATTTTCTTGAGTTGTTGGAAGACTATAATAATTTGGATTTCCATTATAGTAAGCTTGTTTTGCAAACTTAATAACATTAACAACAGATATAGGTGGTGCTAATTCAGGATATTCTCCAATGACTTTTTGTAATCGATTCATTCGCTTTAAAGTTGCAGGCTTCACAATCCCATTTTCTCGCTTGCTATCAATCAAAATTTCAATCGGCACTATGCCCTTAAATTTTTCATCAAAAAAACTAATATCCTTAAAGAAAGGTGCTTTTTTTGGCATGTCTTCAATGATACTCCCCGAAATTTTTATTTGGTAGATACCTATAATTCCAATGATAAGACCTAAAATCGAAACAATGTAAACATTAAGTCTTTTTTTACGGACTTTATGCTCCATCCATTTAACGAAATAATCTATTGATTTATTTTTAAGATGCTTTAAGTGTTTCTTTTTTGGAAGCGACATGAAGCTATAAAAAATAGGAATAATTAATAAAGATAAAAAGAAGATGCAAATAATATTAATAGATGCCACCACCCCAAATTCTTTTAATATTTTACTGTTCGTTAGAATAAATGTTGCGAACCCTGATGCAGTTGTAAGATTAGTCATTAAGGTTGCATTACCGATTTTAACAATTACTCTCTGAAGAGATTTTGCTTGATTATTATGTTTTGCAACTTCTTGTTGATATTTGTTTATTAAGAAAATACAGTTTGGAATTCCAATTACAATAATTAGAGGGGGAATTAAAGCTGTAAGAACTGTGATTTCATATCCGAGCCATCCCAAAATACCAAAAGCCCACATTACTCCAACTGCAACGACTATTAAAGAAATAAAAGTAGCTCTAAATGATCTGAAAAACAGGAAGAAAATGAAAGAAGTAATTAATGTTGCGCCTAGAATAAACAAGCCTATTTCATCAACAATATTTTGTGCATTTAAAGTTCTGATATATGGCATTCCTGAAACCCGAATATCCATTTTAGATTTTTTTTCAAAAGCTTCAATAATAGGAATGAATTCCTTATAAATAAAATCTTTACGTTTAGAGGTATTTACAATCTGCGGATCCATATAAACTAGGGTTCGTATGGAATTGTTTTCAGCATTAAAAATTAAATTATTGTAAAAAGGTAGTTCTAAAAACAGTTTTTCTTTAAATGCTAAAAGGGCTAAAGAATCTTTTGCTTCACTAAGTTTTAAGAACTTAAGGTCAAAATTTTGGTTCGTAGGGTTTTTAACTAATTCCTGAATGTTATCAACAGAAAGAACAAAGCTAATTTCATTAAAATCACTGATTTCAGTATTTAAGTCACGCCATGCATTTCTTTTTTCAGGTGTAAAAAACAAAGAATCTTCAACGGCAATTACAATAAGATTTCCTTCATCACCAAAAGTTTTTACAAACTCTTGATATTGAATATTTTCCGGGTGATCATCAGGAAGTAAGTTTGCCTCTGTAAAGGTAAACTGCATGTGCTTCCATTGTGTTGCCCAAAACCCAGTTAGGATAATTAAACCAGTAAGAATTAGGAGACGATTCCTAAGTATAAATCGAGCGACTAGGTCCCAAACACTTACTTTTTTTTTCTTCTTCATTAAAATCAATCAGCTGCTTAAAAAAGCAAATACTTTTATATAGTCAAAATTTCTTTTTCTTTGCTATTGAAAATTTCATCTATTTTAGAAATATAGGTGTCTGTTAATTCTTGCACATCAATTTCATAATTTTTTTGAATATCAACAGAGGCATCAGATTTTTTAATATCACCATTAGCTTCTTTTCGAGCAGCACGAATTCCAATTTTAGCATTTTCAGTTTCAGCTTTTGCTAACTTTGCCAAATCACGGCGGCGTTCTTCTGTAAGAGGTGGAATATTAATAATGATAGACTCGCCATTGTTCATTGGATTAAACCCAAGATTAGCAACCAAAATGGCTTTCTCAATCTCTTGGAGCATTCCTTTTTCCCACGGTTGAACGGTTAGTGTTCTTCCATCTGGAGAATTGACATTGGCAACCTGGCTAATAAGTGTAGGTGTTCCATAATAATCTACTTTTACACTTGAGAGCATAATTGGATTTGCTTTCCCTGCTCTAATATTGAGCATTTCTTTTTCTAGGTGGACCACGGCTTGCTCCATGCTTTCCTTTGCTGCGTCAACTATAAACTCCATTTCTTCCATATCTAAATTTTACAAGTCTACTCTAGTTCCTATATTTTTTCCTCTAACCACATTAATTAAGTTATCTGGAGTGTTCATGTCAAAAACAATAATAGGTAGTTTGTTCTCTTGACTTAATGTAAAAGCAGTAGTGTCCATTACTTTTAAACCTTTTTTGAGAACATCATCGAAAGATAAGGTGTCAAATTTTATTGCTCCTTTATTATTTTCAGGGTCTTCATTATAAATACCGTCTACCCTTGTTCCTTTTAAAATCACATCTGCATTTATCTCTATAGCACGTAATACTGCTGCTGAATCTGTAGTGAAATAGGGGTTTCCTGTCCCAGAACCAAAAATTACTACCCTCCCTTTTTCAAGATGTCGGGTTGCCTTTCTTTTAATAAATGGTTCGGCAATGGCTTCTATTTTTATAGCAGTTTGAAGTCGCGTAGGGATATCATTGTTTTCAAGGGCACTTTGCAAAGCAAGACCATTAATTACTGTTGCTAACATTCCCATGTAATCTGCTTGAACTCGGTCCATCCCTTTGCTTGCTCCAGAGACTCCTCTGAAAATATTACCTCCACCAATTACAATACCAATTTCAACACCTTCATCAAACACTTTTTTTATTTCTTTGGCATAACTGTCTATTTTAATAGGATCAATTCCATGAGTTTGACTTCCCATGAGAGCTTCACCGCTTAATTTTAGTAGTATTCTTTGATATTTCATTTAGAGGAATGTATAAACAAATATAAAAATTTACGTAGAATTTGTCCTCCTTAAGTCCTAACATTATAAAAGACTTATTTCAAATGATATTTTTACAGGAGTTTATCACCGCATAATATTAAATTATTTTCGTGTTATATTTTTTTCTGAAGCAGGATTAATTACACTTTCCATTGAAAACGCATTTTCAATTTTATAATTCCCAACTCTAGTTCTTTTTAGAGAAGAAAGATGTGCACCATTAGATAATGATTTTCCAAAATCATGAGCTAAACTTCGTATGTAGGTTCCTTTGCTACAGCGAACTAAAAAGTCAACTTCTGGAAGGTTTATTTTTGTTATTTTGAATTCGTGGACATTTACAGTTCTTGGAGTTATTTCGGGATTTTCTCCAGCTCGTGCATATTCATATAATCTTTTACCATTTTTTTTTAGTGCAGAAAAAATGGGAGGGTATTGTAAGATTTCTCCTGTAAATTTAATGGTAGTATTAAGAATCATCTCCTCAGTTAGTAATTTTGTGTCAAATATTTTATCTATAGAAGTTTCTAGGTCGTATGAGGGAGTTGTAGCACCCATTAAAAATGTTCCTGTATATTCTTTTTCAGTCTCTTGAAGAGTATTGATTGATTTGGTTTTTTTACCTGTGCATACTAATAAGAGACCTGTAGCAAGTGGATCAAGTGTTCCTGCATGACCTACTTTGATTTTTTTGAGACCACTTAGATTTTTAAGATGCCATCTTAATTTATTAACTACCTGAAACGAAGTCCACCCAAGAGGTTTATTAATTAATAATAGTTTTCCCTCTAATAACTCCTCAGAAGTAAAATGTAGTTTAAAAAAGTCCATAAATCAAAGCTGTTCCTCCTACTAAAAGACAGTAAAAACTAAAATATTTAAGTTTGCTATTTTTAACTATAATAATCATCCATCTACAGGCAAAAAGGCCAGTTATAAAAGCAAAAATAAAACTAGTAATAAGAGGAAGTAAATCAATATCATGGCTTAATTGTCTTGAATCTATAAGTTTTTTTGCCATGCTTCCAAAAATAAGAGGTAGAACCATTAAAAAAGAAAAACGAGCAGCTTTCTCTCTCTCTATTCCTAATAAAACTGCTGCAGCAATAGTTGAGCCACTTCTTGAAATTCCAGGCAGAATTGCAATTGCTTGAATTAAACCAAGAATCATTGCATTTTTAATAGATACATCCTTTTTTTTTTTTTTTGCTTTATCTGCCCAAAATAGAATAACTGATGTAATGCATAACATAGTTCCAACTAAGACCATATTCTGTAAAAACAATACTTCAATGGAATCCTGTAAAAAAAGACCTACAAATACTGCAGGAATCATAGATAAGATTATTTTAAAGCTAAATTGAGTGCTTTCGTTCCATTTAAATTTTATAACTCCTTGTAATAATTGTAAAATATCTTTTCTAAAAAATACAATCGTACTTAGCGCTGTGCCCAAATGTAAAGTGAGGGTTAAGAAGAGGCTCTCTTCTGCACTAGCTTGGTTTCCGAAAATAGTTTTTCCTATTTCTAAATGTCCGCTAGATGAGACCGGTAAAAATTCAGTGAATCCTTGAATGATTCCTAAGATTATGGCTTCTAAATAATTCATTTTTTAGAAGCTTCTTCTGTCAAAATAGAATACATGGCCACACCAAATCCAATGAGGACAAGGGAAGGAGCTAAACGAATCCGTGTGAAATTAAACATAGCTTTATTGAAATAAAGGGGATTATCACTTCCGCCACCTACCATTAAAACAAATCCTAAAGTAATAATTGCAAATGCTAGAAATAAAAATTTGTAGTTACGATTCTTGAATAATTGTTTTTTGGGAGTATTGGATTGTTTCATGTTTTGAAATATATTAATAAATGGCATCTGTTTTAAGATTTAAGTACCGTTGTGTTGCAAAAAAAGCACTGATTCCCGTAATGCCTATTCCTAATAGTAAAACACTACCAAAAACAACAGAAAGTTCAGAGGAGTGTTGCATCATATTCAATTCTGGAAACCGTTTGTTAATTTCAAAAAGTAAAATGGTTAGTCCACTTAATGCAATAAGTGAACTAAGAATACCTAGGCGAAGATGTATCCATATAAATGGTCTTCGAATAAAAGATTTTGTTGCTCCCACCAATTGCATTGTTTTAATTATGAACCTTTTAGAATAAATTGATAAACGTACAGAACTATTAATTAGCAATAAAGCAATTAAGATAAATAAGCCGGTGGTTATTAACAGCACGTAGGTAATTTTTCGAATATTTTCATCTAAAAGAGTTACAAGCGGTTGGTCATAAACCACTTCATTTACAAAATCAGTTATTTCAAATTCTCTTTTAATTTTAGTTAAAGAAAGTGTGTTTACAAAAGCAGCATTAAAATAAATGTCCATAGAATTTAATAGGGGATTATATCCTAAAAACTCAATAAAGTCTTCTCCAATATCTATGGCATATAGTTCTGCAGCTTCTTCTTTCGGAGTGAATCGTACTTTTTTTGTAGCTGAATTAATTTGTATTTTTTTTTGTAATTGAGTAATTTCAATATCTTTAGCATTGTCTTTAAGATAAATAGTCATTACAATTTGTTCTTTAAAATGCGAAGCAATATTTTTTGTATTGAGTAAGAATAATCCTAATACACCAACAAAAAAAAGGACAAAGGAAATACTTATAATTACTGAAAAGTATCCTGTAAGTAGTCTTCTTTTTTGATATGTTTCTTGAAAGCTTTTAGCCACGCTTTTTGTTTTTGTAAAAATATAAAAGAAATCTAAGACCACAGAGGGATAAAAAATTCTTTTTGCTTTTTAACATTCCACCAATAAACGTATTTTTGTGCCTTTCATAGCAACCAACAAATCATACAGTGGAATACAATTTTAAAGACATTGAAAATAAGTGGCAGAAATACTGGGCAGAACACGAAACCTTTAAAGTTTCTAACCTATCTGAAAAACCTAAATTTTATATTCTAGATATGTTTCCTTATCCTTCTGGTGCTGGACTCCATGTTGGACACCCACTCGGGTATATTGCTAGCGACATTTATGCACGTTTCAAAAGGCACAAAGGTTATAATGTTTTACATCCACAAGGTTATGATTCTTTTGGATTACCTGCTGAACAATATGCTATTCAAACTGGACAACATCCTGCAAAAACGACAAAGGAAAATATTTCACGATATAGAACACAGCTTGATCAAATGGGATTTTCATTTGACTGGAGTAGAGAGGTAAGAACATCAAGTCCTGATTTTTACAAGTGGACTCAATGGATATTTTTAAAGCTATTTGATCATTATTATTGTAATAAAGCAAATAAAGCACTCCCTATATCTAATTTAATCAAGTGTTTTGAAAAAGAAGGGAATGTTACTGTAGATGCAATTTTTGATTCAAAAGTTCATTCTTTTTCTGCTATGGAGTGGAAATCTTTTGATAGTGTAAAACAACAACAAATGCTTTTGGCTTATAGATTAACATACTTAGCTGAAGCAGAAGTAAACTGGTGTGCTGGACTAGGAACTGTTCTTGCAAATGATGAAATCATAAATGGTGTTTCAGAACGTGGTGGTTTTCCAGTAAATAAAAAGAAAATGAAACAATGGAGTATGCGTATTGGAGCTTATTCTGAGCGTTTACTTTTAGGTCTTGATAAAATTGATTGGCCAGATTCATTAAAAGAAATGCAACGGAACTGGATTGGCAAATCTATTGGCGCAAAAGTATTTTTCAAAATTGAAGGTCATGACGCTCAAATTGAAGTTTTCACCACTCGTCCTGATACTGTTTTCGGAGTTACTTTTATGACCCTTGCACCTGAGTTAGATTTGGTTGGTGAAATAACAAAACTAGAACAAAAAAAAGCTGTTAACACTTATGTATTGGAAACTCAACAGCGCACTCAACGCGAGCGAATGGCAGATATTAAAAAAATCAGTGGAGTTTTTACTGGGTCATATGCGTTGCATCCTTTAACAGGTGACAAAATTCCCATATGGATAGGTGATTATGTATTAGCTGATTACGGAACAGGTGCTGTAATGGCCGTTCCCTGTGGAGATCAGCGCGATTATGATTTCGCTAAATATTTTAATATTCCAATTAAAAATATTTTTAAAGGGGCTTCTGTTGAGAATGAAGCATATACTGACAAAATAAATACTGTTATTGATCATTCAGATTTTTTAACAGGGCTTCAATATAAAGATGCAACGAAAACGGTTATTAAAGTTTTAGAAGAAAAAGGATGCGGTGAAGGTACCGTAAATTATAGGCTTCGTGATGCAATTTTTAGTAGACAACGGTATTGGGGAGAGCCAATTCCTGTATATTATAAAGACAGAATGCCGCAGCCATTAAGTTTAGAGGATTTACCTTTAAGTTTGCCTGATGTTGAAAATTACCTACCTACCCCAGAAGGATCTCCACCTCTTGGAAATGCTGGTATATGGGCCTGGAATGAAAAGGAGCGATCTGTAGTTTCTAATAATTTAATAGATCATAAAAAAGTATTCCCATTAGAACTAAATACTATGCCCGGTTGGGCAGGGAGCTCCTGGTATTTTTATCGCTATATGGATCCCCAAAATACAGAAGCATTCGTAGGTAAAGAAGCAATGGAATATTGGCAAGATATAGACCTCTATTTAGGGGGGAGTGAACATGCAACAGGACATTTATTGTATTCCCGTTTTTGGCAAAAATTCTTGTTCGATATAGGTCATCTAAATGTCGATGAATACGCTAAAAAATTAATAAATCAAGGAATGATTCTAGGTACTTCTGCTTATATGTATCGTAAGCCTGGAACACAAACATATGTATCCAAAGATCTTATAAAATCTTCAGACGTTTTAGAACCAATAAGAGTAGATGTTAATTTTGTTAACGCCTCAGATGAATTAGACGTAGCTAAAGTAATTGAATGGCAACCACAATTTTCGCAAGCTCAATTTGAGCTTAGTAACGGAGTCTATAAAGTTGGGCGTGAGGTTGAAAAAATGTCTAAGTCAAAGTATAATGTTGTAAATCCTGATGAGATATGTGATCAGTATGGAGCAGATACCCTTAGAATGTATGAAATGTTTTTAGGACCTCTTGAGCAAGCAAAACCATGGAATACAGCTGGAATTTCAGGTGTACATAACTTTTTAAATAAATATTGGCGACTTTTTTATAAGAATGAAGCCTATATTGTCAATAATATTAAGCCTGATAAAAAAGCCTTAAAAGTTCTCCATGAAACCATTAAGAAAGTAACTACAGATATTGAATCTTTTTCTTTCAATACTTGTATAAGCACTTTTATGATTTGTGTAAATGAACTTAACAACTTAGGGTGTCATAGCAAAGAAATTTTGAGTTCACTTACTATTTTACTTTCGCCTTTTGCTCCTCATATTAGTGAAGAGCTATGGAATAGGTTAGGAAATACAGGGAGTATTGTTAACATCCCTTTCCCTATATTCAATGAAGCATTCTTGATAGAGGACAGTAAAAATTATCCAATATCTTTTAATGGTAAAATGCGATTTACTTTATCACTTTCTTTGTCTTTAGATAAAGACTTAATAAAAAAAGCGGTTATACAAGATTCTAGAACTGAAGAATATCTTAATGGGAATATTCCAAAAAAATGGATTATTGTACCAAATAAAATCATCAATATAGTATTTTAATGAATGAAGTTCAAATAGAAATCATTGGTCTGATAGCCGCTGTTTTAACCACCTCTTCCTTTATGCCTCAAGTATATAAAATTTGGAAGTTAAAGAGTTCTGATGGTGTTTCTTTAAGTATGTATTTATTCATGTTTACTGGTGTGGTAATGTGGTTTTTTTACGGTATTTTGATTGATAGTATAGCGGTAATTTCCGCGAATTTAGTTGCAGGAGTTTTACAACTTATCATTATTTATTTCAAATTAAAATTAAAATAGAGCAACTTATAATAACCTATTATTTTTAACAAATAATAGGTTATTATAAAATCATTATTGCAACTTCGCTCGCTACTATTAGGTTAGTAATTGATTGAAAAGTAAATTTAAGAATATTCTCAGTTTAAACTCCGAAATAAAGTATCTGGTGAAGAGATTGCAGAAAAAATGCTCTGCTAGAAATTATTTAACATCTGCTCTAGGGCCTTTAGCAGCACAAAATTATTTTGTATTTTAGGTTTTGGGGGAAGAAGATATTAATCACAAAGTTATTTGTCTATTAAGTTGTTGTTGAAGCGATATAAAGGTTTCTGTTCTTGAAACACCCTCTACAGATTGTATTTTTTTATTGAGTAGTTCCATCAGGTGCTCATTATCTTTACATAATAATTTTGCGAAAATACTCCAGTTTCCAGTGGTGTAATGACATTCAATGACTTCGGGAATATTTTTAAGCTGATTCACTGCTTCTGGATTTCGCATGGCTTTATCTAAATATATGCCAATGAAGGCTACTGTTTTAAAGCCTAATATTTTCGGATTAATAATAATTTGAGAGCCTGAAATAACCCCTGCTTTCTCTAATTTTTTTATTCGCTGGTGAACTGCAGCTCCAGATATGCCCGTTATTTTTGAAATTGCTAAAATTGGTTTACGGGCATCTTGCATTAGTGTTTTTAAAATGACCTTGTCAGTACCATCAATAATAACAGTTTGTTCTGTAATCTTCATAAGACTAGTTTTAGGCTATGACTATTAATAATTAATTAAAGATATATTAATTTAATTAAGCATATAAATCACTTTTTAAATTAAAATTACATTTTGTTGTTCTTCAATGGGATATTTTATTTTCTGTTTTTTTGAAACTTGTAAAACCAGTATCTTAAGATTATTCTAAAACAAACCAATCTAAATAGTCATAAGCTGGAGTCTGTTATGTTGATTGTTATAGTATTTATTTATTGACTATTTCTTTTATTGAATTTTATTCACTGAAAAGACAAAATAATTTATGATAATTATATATACTGAAATACTTTTATTTTCCTTAAGTATTTTAATCTTAAAATTTTGTTTAATTTAATAGAAAGGTCTCTTAATACCATTTGGTTTAGCATTCTTGATTTCAGGTTAAATTAATAATTTTTGCAACAAAAAAATATAACTAAGAAATTTTATTAACTTTTTCAATATATTCTTCAATTGCCATTGTCATGGAGGGCGTTTCCGGTGTGGGTGCTTTAATATCTATTCTTAAGCCAGCTGCTTTTGAAGCTTCAACTGTCGAATTTCCATAAACAGCAATCCGTGTTTTGTTTTGCTCAAAATCAGGAAAATTTTTAAAAAGGGACTCAATTCCTGAGGGACTAAAAAAGACAAGAATATCATAGTACACATCTCGTAGGTCTGAAAGATCACTAACAACTGTTTTGTATAAAATTGCACGTTGCCAATTAAGAGATGATTTGTTTAAAAAGTCAGGCACATCTGGTTTTAACATATCAGAAGTAGGAAACAAAAAAGTTTCTTTATTGAATTTCTTAAAGACTGCTTCTAAATCTTCAATCTTTTTTTCACCTACATAAACCTTACGTTTTCTATAAACCACATATTTTTGAAGGTAGAAAGCTACAGCCTCAGATTGACAAAAATATTTTGTTGAATCAGGTACTGTAAATCGCATTTCTTTACAAAGGCGAAAGAAATGATCTACAGCATTTCTACTTGTTAATATAATATTTTGAAAGTTGTTAAAATCAATCTTTTGTTGGCGAACTTCTTTGGCGTCCATTCCTTCTACGTGAATGAAAGGTCGAAAATTTATAATTAGCTTATGTTTTTCTTGAAGTTTACTGTAAGGGGATTTCTCATTTGAAGGCTCGGGTTGTGAAACCAAAATAGTTTTAACTTTCATAATATGAATAAATTACAATCTTGTTTCTAGATATAATAAATAGAGCCACATCCAAGGGGCAATTTTAATGTTGCAAAGATAAAAAATTAAATAAAAAAGATTGCCTGGTTGAGATTTAATAAAAGAAAATATAATTTTCAACTTATTAAATAACCACATTCCTAAAACAGCTATTAATGGCACTAAAAGTACCAATAAATGAGAATCTTTGGTATAGTGATCAATAAACAAAAGGATTAGCAAAAAAAAAGCAGTTCGTGTATTGTTTATAAAGGATTTAAACAGGAAGATATTTATGATGTCAATTAACTTCAAATGCCTCAAAATAAATTGATGAATAAAAAAGCGAATAGTAATTATACTAAAAAAAACTGTTAAATAATTATAAAACTCAATCCCGTTAACAATAGGCTTAAAAAAATAATTATTGATACTTAACAAAAATAATCCCATTGTATTAGCCGTAAACAAAAAACTAACAAAGTTAAATCGCTCTAAATAATTATAATTATGATCATTTGCATATTTCCCTATGTATAAACTAGAAGGAAAAATTCGGAGAATGTCCATAAATCTTTCATGATTAATATAATTCAGCATTACAAAAAGAGTCAGATTGAAAAGGAAAACTAAGCTGATCCAATCTTGATGAATATTTGTATTGTAAATTAATTCTCCCATATAACAAATTTAGAAGTTTTTTAAAAAATTAATATACATTTCTTGGTGATATGTTGTTAATACATTTGCTATTTTTATAAAATACTATGGAACAAACACTTATTATCATCCCAACATTTAATGAAGCTGAAAATATTGAGGCTATTATTGCCGCCATTTTCGCTATAACCACAGAAATTAATATTTTAGTTGTTGATGATGAATCACCGGATGGAACAGGTGCTTTAGTTTTAGATTTGATGCCCGTTTATAGGCAAAAGTTATTTTTAGAATCTCGTTTAGAAAAAAGTGGGCTGGGTGCCGCATATGTCCATGGTTTTAAATGGGCGTTAAGACATAAGTATGACTATATTTTTGAGATGGATGCAGATTTTTCTCATAATCCCAGTGAACTTAAACCAATGTTAGCGCTTTTGAAAGCAAATTTTGATATGGTGATAGGATCTAGATATGTTAACGGAATTAATGTTGTGAATTGGCCACTCAATAGAATTCTTCTATCTTATTTTGCGTCAATGTATGTCCAATTAATAACAGCGATGCCTCTAAAAGATCCTACTGCTGGTTATATAGGATATAAAAGGACAGTTTTGGAGTCTATTGCTCTAGATGACATTAAATTTGTAGGATATGCTTTTCAAATTGAGTTAAAATATAAGGCATGGATAAAAAAATTTAAGCTAGTAGAGCATCCTATTATATTTAAAAACAGAGTTTTAGGCAAGTCCAAAATGAGTAGTAATATTATTTGGGAAGCACTTTATGGAGTATTGTTTTTACGGTTAAATAGACAAAGATTTAAATAATGCAAAAATTTAAAATAATTAATGCTAAAATAGTTAATGAAGGAAAAATTGAAAAAAACGAAATTTTAATTATTGGCTCTAGAATAGCTGTTATTGATTCTAAGATCAAGGTTGAAGATGAGGTTGAAATATATGATGCTGAAGGTCATTACGTTTTCCCCGGAATAATTGATGACCAAGTGCATTTTAGAGAGCCAGGACTTACCCATAAAGGAACAATAACCACGGAATCTAAAGCAGCTATTGCTGGTGGAATCACCTCTTTTATTGAAATGCCTAACACCTTACCACAAACTACTACAATTGAAGAATGGGAAAGAAAAACTAAACTTG
>Ga0307986_10000449_pt1 | contig 30796 bp, 25 predicted proteins | sample EllFjometageno82_FD_203170 | JGI IMG/M metagenome (GOLD analysis project Ga0307986, IMG submission 203170) | Marine microbial communities from Ellis Fjord, Antarctic Ocean - #82 | ecosystem: Environmental > Aquatic > Marine > Unclassified | place: Southern Ocean | collected 2014-10-09 | reverse complement strand
ATCCAAGTATTCCAATTGTAGAATTAATTAAAAAGCTTGCGCTCGATTCTCCTGCTAATCTCCAGTTACCTTGCAAGATATGGTTTGGAACGGTTAGTAATGTTCCAACATTAGATGTAAAATTTCCCGTACCATTTTTGATTGGTTCCGGTAATTTATTAAAACCAGCTGCAATAGGTCTTAAAATATTTTTGTCAAAACCTTTGTTAAATTTGAACACTCCTCTACTTACTTTTTCAAAACATTCTTTTTCTGATTCTGCGCTTAAATTTGAGCTCAGCAAAAGAAGACATGTTGTAACTAATATTATTGATTTTTTAAAATTCATTACGACCTATATACACAATTTTTTTAATTTTATCATTTATAAAAACAGCATCATTTCTTGTTTTTATTGTGTTATATGAGCTTAATACCTATGAAGATTAAAGTTATTAAATCATTAAATCACTCAACACGAAACTATGACGAAAAAAAAATTAAATTTATAGTTCTTCATTACACAGGAATGCAATCAGAACGAGCATCTATTAAAAGATTAACCAATGAAAAAAGCAAAGTAAGTAGCCACTATTTGATTAATAGAAATGGTAAAATCATAAAAATGGTCGATGAGAAAAATATTGCTTGGCATGCGGGGAAATCAAAATGGAAAAATTTTATTAATCTCAACAATCAATCCATAGGTATTGAGCTTGTAAACAAAGGGCATCAATTTGGCTATGAAAACTTCTCGAAAAAACAAATTTCAAAATTAGTGTCACTTTGCAAAATTTTAATTAAAAAATATAAAATAAAAAAAACAAATATACTTGGTCACTCAGATATTGCTCCTTTAAGAAAAATGGACCCAGGTGAAAAATTTCCATGGGAACACTTATCAAAAAAAAAAATAGGTTATTGGCACAATATTAGTAAGTCGAAAGATTATAATTTTAATAAGTCTGATTCGCGTAAATTATTTTTTACAAATTTGTATAAAATTGGTTATAGATATTTTACTGTAAAAAAATCATCAAGATATGATTTAAAAATAGTGAAAGCTTTTCAGAGAAGATTTAGACAGAGCAAAGTGAATGGATTAATTGATCAAGAATGCCTGCGAATTAGTCATTATTTAGCTAATTCTTTAAAAAATTAGCTTGATTTTAGCCACACAAACATAATAAAACTTCCTCGCTAGATAGTTGGCTTGTCGCTATTAACTTTTGTTAGTAGAGGAAAGTCCGGGCTCCATAAAGACACAGTGCCAGTTAATAGCTGGCGAGGGTGACCTTAGGGACAGTGCCACAGAAAATAAACCGCCTTATCAAGGCAAGGGTGAAAAGGTGTGGTAAGAGCACACCGGTTTTTTGGTAACAAAAAACGCATGGTAAACCCCACTGGGAGCAAGGCTAAATAGAGATGACATTGTGCTGATTTATTAGTGCTAAAAACCGTCTTTAGTTCGTTATCTGGGTTAGCTGCTTGAGTCTAAGCGTGAGTTTAGACCTAGAGAAATGACTGCTTTAATGACAGAACCCGGCTTATAGACTATCTAGCAACTAAAATATTTTCCTCAAAATTGAAGAATTAATCCTCTTTTTTTCTATTATCTAGCTAAAAAAGTAATGTATTGACTATTTTCAATTCAGCCCATAATATCCCATAAAAACCCAAAGTAGACGTTAAATGAAATATTTAAAAGAAAAAGGTGTTTTAGAAAATTATGTTTTTATCAAGCTACGAAAACAAACTAGACAAAAAAGGGAGAGTTTCTGTGCCTGCAAGCTTTAGATCTCATTTAAGCTCTTTAGGTTACAATGGATTTATAGCTTATCCTTCATTTAACCATGAAGCTCTAGAGGCCTGTTCTAAAGATAGAATTGAAAAACTTTCAAGAACAATAGATTCATTAAATCCATTTGAAGAAAAAAGAGATTTTTTTGCAACTTCAGTTTTATCTGAAAGTATAAGCTTACAATTTGATAGTGAGGGCAGAGTTTTAATCTCAGAAAAACTAATAAGCCATGCAAGAATAAAAAATAATATTTTATTTGTTGGGTTAGGAAAAACTTTTCAAATATGGGAGCCTAAATCTTTTGAAAAATTTAAAGTAGTTGCAAGAAAAAAAGCATATCAAAATAGATCTAATTTAAAGTGGGATAACAATCTAACAGGGGAGAAAAAATGACTATAAGAATAGGCGGTGGAGAACTTAAGGAATTAAAACCAAGAATTTTAGTTTTAGGAGTAGGTGGTGCTGGTGGCAATGCTATCAACGCCATGATAGAAGCAGGATTACAAGGTGTAGAATTTGTTGCAGTGAATACAGACGCACAAGATTTAAAATTAAGCAGAGCTGATGCGAGAATTCAAATTGGAACAAATCTTACGAAGGGTCTCGGTGCTGGAGCCAAACATGATATTGGTCAAGCAGCTGCAGATGAATCTTTAAATGAAATAATTAATTTTTTACAAGGTGCTAATATGGTTTTTATTACCGCAGGAATGGGAGGAGGAACTGGAACTGGAGCTTCAAGTGTAATCGCTAGAGCAGCAAGAGAATTAAATATTTTAACAGTTGGTGTGGTGACTCTTCCTTTTTCATATGAAGGCCCTAAAAGAATGAGAAGAGCTATAGAGGGCATGAATGCGCTTAAAAAACATTTAGACACTTCAATAGTAGTTCCCAATCAAAATCTTTTTAAAGTTGCAAGCGAAACTACAACTTTTGAAGATTCATTTAATCTGTCTAACGATGTTTTAAAATTTGGAGTTCAGAGTATTACTGATCTTATGGTTAAACCAGGAATTATCAATTTAGATTTTGCTGATGTTGAAACTGTTATGAGTGCAATGGGTAAAGCTATGATGGGAACTGGAGAAGCAGAAGGAGAAAATAGAGCTTTAACTGCAACTGATCTAGCTTTAAACAATCCTTTAATAGATGACTATTCTCTTAAAGGTGCAAAAGGCTTATTAGTAAATATTACTGGCGGAAAAGATATAACGCTTTTCGAAGTAGATCAGGCCGTAAATAAAATAAGAGCTGAAGTTGACCCAGAAGCCGAACTTATATTTGGAGCAATTAAAGACGAGTCTCTGAATGGAAAAATGAGGGTTTCTATAGTTGCAACAGCATTAGACGGTCAAGTTGCTAGCACTAATGGAGTGGTTAATATGGTTAGCCGAATCCAAAATAGAAATAGTGGTTATTCAGACGGGTTATTTTCTACAAGAGGTACAATAATTTCGAACAATACAAACAACCCATCAATTGGAGCTACAGCGCTGAAACTAGATGAACATTTTGAAGCAGATGAGGCACTACAATCTTCTTTGGGTACTCAAGAAGAAAATGTAAATGTTCATGAAGAAAAAATAGTTCAAAATAATAATGATGAAGAATTTTTAAACACATCTGTAAATAATTCTTTAGCAAACGAGACTAACGTAGAATTATCACCAGATGAATCTTTATTTGAAATTGATTCTATAGAGCAAATATCTTCAAATGAAGAATCTAACCTATCCTCTGGAGAAGAGCACACACCAAAACTTTTTTCTGATGATACTTTTATGAGTGAAAAAGATAGTTTACCCACAGGATCAGATCAGAAACTTTTTGCTCAAGAAAATAATCAAGAAGAGGATTTCGAAATCCCGGCGTTCTTAAGAAGACAAAAGTTTTAATGAAAAAAGAAAAATTGAATGAATTTTACTATCTCATCACTGGAAAAAAAACACTTTCCAGTGATGTTAGATGAAGTTATTCAAACCTGCGTTCACATTAATAAAGATCAGCTTATTATAGATTGTACTTTTGGAGGAGGCAGCTATTCCAAGGAATTACTAAAGTTTCCAAACATTAAAGTCATAGCTTTAGATAGAGACAAATCAGTAGTTAGTAGGGCAAAAAATCTAGAAAAAGAGTTTTCAAATAAATTTACTTTTTACAACGAGAAATTTAGTAATTTAGATAGAATAATAAAAAAAGAAAAAGCACCTGATGTAATTATTTTTGATTTAGGTTTATCAAGTTTCCAACTTCAGGATTATAGTCGAGGGTTCTCATTTAAGTCCAATGAAAAGATAGACATGCAAATGGGTCTTTCAGAAATTTCGGCAGAAGATGTAATTAATACATTTGAAGAAAAAAATCTTAAATTAATAATAAAAATACTAGGAGAAGAACAAGAAGCAGGTAAAATTGCAAAAAATATAATCAAAGCAAGAACAATAAAAAAAATCGATACTGTTACAGAATTAGTACAAATAATAGAAGCAAGCAAAAAAAAAAATTATAGTAAGAGAATAAATGTATGCACAAAAACATTTCAAGCCTTAAGAATGTTTGTAAACAAAGAAACTACGGAATTAATAGAAGGGTTGATTAAAGCAAGTCAGCTTATTAAATTTGGGGGAAAAATAATCGTTATAAGTTTTCATTCAATTGAGGATAAAATTGTTAAATACTATTTTACAAATTACTCATCTAATAAGTCGAATCCCTCTAGATATATGCCAACTGAAAATAATAAAAAAAATTCTTTTTTTGAAAAATATAAAAATAATTTTTTAACACCAAGTTCAGAAGAATTAATTAAAAACCCAGCCTCAAGATCAGCTAAATTGAGAGAAGCAATTCGTACAAAGCAGGAATTTATTTACCCAAATGAATTTAAAGAAAAATTTAAAAAATATATTGATATAGAAAATGATACTTTATAATAAAAAAAAACTAATAATAATTTTAATCTATGTCTCTTTTTTTATTGCTATACCATTAATTAAAAATGAGAGTCGATTGATAGAAAAAAAAATTTATAATCATGAAAGTGAAATATTTGTTTTAGAAAAAAAATTATTAGAAGCTAATTTAGAATTTCACTATTTGAGTTCACCTGCAGTGCTATCAAGCAAAATCGAAAAAAATTTAGATCAAAAATACAAGAGTTTAAATTTGTCACAAATTTATTTAAATATTGAGAATTTTTTATCTGAACAAAAAAAAACAACAAGTATTTTAACTGATGAAAAATAAAAAAAATTTTATTCATGAAAATCAAAAATCTTTTTTTTTTGATGATTTTCTCGAAACAACTCAAAAAAGTAAAAAGTTAAATAAATCCAAAATTCATGAGGACAGGCTTTATTTATTATTTTCTTTTTTTTTTTCTTTAATACTTATTTTCTCAATTTCTATTTTTTCTATATCTATTCAAGAGTCTAATTTTCAGGGTTATAAAAAAATAAATTACAATTATTCACTTTTGAGAAGAGACGTTTTAGACAGAAATGGAGAACTAATGGCTCGAAATATAAATTCTTATCATGCTGCAGTTAAATCGGATCTTATTAAAAATAAAGAAAATTTTATTTTAAAAATTAAATTAAATTTTCCTGAAATTCTTGTATCAGAATTAAAAAAAAATTTAAAAAATAAAAAAAGGTTTTATCTTAAAAGAAGATTGACCGAAGATGAAAAAAATAAATTATGGTCTTTAGGTGAAAAAGGAATAATCATCGAACCATTTCAAAGTAGAGTTTATCCACATGGTCAATTATTCAGTCATATTCTAGGTCAAATTGATGACGATAATTATGGTATTTCGGGAATTGAAAATTATTTTGACAGAGAATTAAGAGATGGAAAAAAAACAAAAGAACCTTTGGTTTTAACTTTAGACTCAAACATTCAGTTTTTAGTCAAAACACAATTAAAAAAAGCGATGGAAGACTTTAATGCGAGTGCAGCTGGAGGATTATTAATGGATGTAAAAAACGGCGAAGTGTTATCGTTAGTTTCTTTACCTGACTACAACTTAAATATTAGAAAAAATATTTCAGACGTTAAATATATGAATCAAATTACAAAAGGTGTGTTTGAACTTGGATCAGTGTTCAAAACATTTACTATTGCGCTTGCGCTTGAAGAAAATATTTTATCACCTGAGACTATGATTAATAATATACCTGACAATGTTAAATGTTCTATCCACAATATTGGGGACATATATGACTTTCCTAAAAACTTATCAGTTGAAGATATTTTAATAAGATCCTCAAACATAGGCACACTGATGATTGCCAGACAGATTGGAGAAGCTAAATTAAAAACTTTTATAGAAAAACTTGGACTTCTAAAAGTTCTAGATTTTGAATTAGAAGAGATAGGTCAACCTCTTAATTTTAAATGGGAAGAATGCAAACTTGAAACAGTATCTTTTGGTCACGGTATTACGACTACTCCATTGCAAGCAGCAACAGCCTATGCATCTATAACAAACGGAGGATATTTGATCAACCCAACCTTGCAGCTTGGTAAAAATTCTAACTCTGAGAACAGAAATTCTATTGTGTCTAAAAAAACAAGTGATCAAATAAATAAAATACTACGAAAAGTAGTAGTTGAAAAAAAAGGTACTGCCAGCAACGCTAATATTTTTGGTTATGAAGTTGGAGGAAAAACAGGAACTGCAAAAAATTATAAAAATTATAAAAAAAATATCAATACATTCATTTCTATATTTCCAGCAAACGAACCTAAATATGTTCTTCTTGTTATTTTAGATGACCCTAAAGGAGCACCACATCTCATTTATAACTACAAAGGCGTGCCAGCTTCCAATATTTCTAGAACTGAAGCAGGCTGGAACTCTGTATATGTTGCAGGCAAAATAATAGAAAAGATTGGACCTATTTTAGCCATAAACAACAACGAAGTTCACAATACTTATGTTGTTAAAAAAAATAATTAAAAAATTACCAATTGATATTCAAAAAATCAATATTAGAGGATTGTCTCTCGATAGTAGGCGAATAAAAAAAGGGTATTTATTTTTTGCTATAAAAGGCGCGGTATACAACGGCGAAAACTACATTATTGATGCGATCAAAAATGACGCGAGAGCAGTAGTTTGTGACATAAATTGTAAAATACAAAATAAAAAAATACCTATTATAAGAGTTAAAAATATTAAAAAAACTATAACAGACGCATGCAAGGCATTTTATAAAATGAAGCCAAAAAATATTGTTGCTATTACAGGTACTAACGGAAAAAGCTCAGTTGCTGAATTTTACCATCAAATTTTGACAGCTCAACAAGTTCCTGTAGCATCCTTAGGAACTTTAGGAATAAAAATAAATAATAAAATAACAAAAACCAATCTAACAACTTTAGATGTTATTTCTATACACAGAGAATTAGCAAAAATTAAAACATTAGGTATAGATAACGTTATACTAGAAGCCTCTAGTCACGGGTTAGAGCAAGGTAGATTAAACGGACTAAACTTTAAAACAGCAATCTTTACAAATTTTTCACAAGATCACCTAGATTATCACAAAAACATGAAAAATTACCTTAATGCTAAATTAATTTTATTCTCTAAATTATTAGGAGAAAAAAAATATGTAATTACTGACAACGAAATTCCAGAATTTTTAAAAATACAAAAAATTGTGAAAAAAAATAATTTAAACCTACTTACGATTGGCAAAGAGAATTCTACAATTCAATTTAAATCGATTAAGCCCAATGGTAATTTTCAGAATATTACCTTTAAATACAGTAAAAAAGACTACACAGTCAAAATTCCCTTAATAGGTCTATTTCAAATTAAGAATTTATTTATGTCAATTCTTGCAATCAAACCATCTGGCCTAGATATTAAAAAAACTTTACATACTATTAAAAACATAAAAGAAGTGAATGGTCGACTACAGTTAATAAAAACTACACGAAATCAAACAAAAATTTTCATAGATTATGCCCATACACCAGCTGCTCTTGATGCAGCTATTAAAACACTTAAAGAACACTATCGAGTTAAACCAGACATTATTTTTGGTTGTGGAGGTGAAAGAGATAAAAAAAAAAGATCTAAGATGGCAAATATTAGTGAAAAAAACGCAGGAAAAATTTATATAACAGATGACAATCCGAGAAATGAAAACCCAAGATTGATTAGGAAAATGATCATGTCAGGATTCAGAAAAAAATTAACTATTCATGAAATACCATTAAGAGCTAAAGCTATTAAAACTGCAGTTGTTAACTCAAAACCTAATAGTATTATATTGGTAGCTGGAAAGGGACATGAGACCACCCAAACCTATGGTAAAAAAATTATTAATATTTCAGATAAAGAGATAATTCAGAATATTAATGATAAAAAAATTAAGTTTAAAAAAAAAAATTATAACAAAATTTTCAATGCTGAAATTATTAGAGAATTAGTTAAAAAAGATAAACTAAAATTTGAAGGAGTGTCAATTAATTCAAAACAAATTAAAAAAAACAATCTATTTGTTGCGATAAAAGGTAAAAATTATGATGGGCATATTTTTACAAAAGAAGCATTAAAAAACAAAGCTAGTTACTGCGTTGTTCAAAAAAATTTAAATAAATTAGATAAAAAAAAATTAATTAGATATCCCAATACGATTAATTTTCTAAACAAACTAGCTATATTAAAAAGAAAACATATAAAAACAAAAATTATAGCTGTTACTGGCAGCTCAGGAAAAACTACGCTTAAAACATTAATTGGCAAAATTTTAACAGAGTATGGAAAAACTTATTTTTCAAAAAAATCATACAACAACCACATAGGAGTACCTCTTAGTTTGTGTAATTTAGAAAATAATCATAAATATGGAGTTTTTGAGATCGGCATGAGCAATGCAGGTGAAATACGTCAACTTTCAAGTTTAGTCAAACCTGACATAGCGATAATTACCAATATAGGAGAAGCACATATTGAAAATTTTAATAATTTAAATAATATCGCTAAAGCAAAGTCTGAAATTATTGAAAATATAAATAAAGATGGTTATTTAATTCTAAATAGAGATGAGAAGTATTTTAACTATCTTTCTAGGCTCGCAAAAAAAAGAAGAATTAATGTTTTATCTTTTGGAAAATCAGATAAAGCCAATGCCAAGCTAATAAAGAACAAATCATATAAAAATTATAACAACCTTCATTTTCGAGTACTAAATAAAAATATTTATTTAAAAGTTAAAAATGTTAATCCATTAATTATTTCTAATATATTATTTACTTTACTTACTATTCATATTTTAGATTTAGATTTATCAAAAATAATAAACCTCTCAAATTATTTTCAATTAGTAGAAGGAAGGGGGAAAACGCAATTAATTTCAAGATATAAAAAAAAATTTCAACTCATAGATGAAAGTTATAACGCTAATCCTACTTCGGTTAAGAATGCTATTAAAAATTTTTCAAATATTAAAAAAAATAATGAAAAAAAATTTTTATTACTTGGAGATATGTTGGAACTAGGCAAAGAATCAGATAATTATCATAAAAATTTAGCACGTTTCATCAATCGAAGTAATATTGATAAGTTATTTGTGTATGGGGAAAATGCTTTTAAAACTTATCAAAAAACTTATAAGTCTAAACGAGGAAACATTTTACAAAACTTAAACGATTTCGATGAAATTTTTTCGAATATTATAAATAAAAATGATTACTTAATGATAAAAGGTTCAAATGCCACTGGTTTAAACAGATTATCTAAAATAATTATTTCAGGATCTAAACATGTTTTATAGTTTTTTATTATCACTGGCAGAAAATTATTCTTTTTTAAATGTATTCAAATATATAACATTTAGAACAGGACTTGCTGTAATAACATCGTTCGTAATTGTTTTTTTAATTGGAGAGCCTCTAATAAGAATATTTAAAAAAAATCAGATATCAGGCCCTATAAGACAAGATGGTCCAATAGATCACATAATAAAAAAATCAGGAACACCCACAATGGGAGGATTAATTATTATATTGGGTATTTTTCTAGGAACTTTTTTATGGGCTGACCTAAATAATATATATATTTTGATAGTAATTTTTATTTCTATAGGTTTTGGACTTTTAGGTTTTATTGATGATCTATTAAAAATTAAACGAAAAAATTCTAGAGGTTTAAATTCACTTTCAAAACTTTTAGGACAAATTATGATTAGCTTAATAGCAATCTATATTTTAATTGAGCATTCAGAACATCAATTTTTAAATAATTTATACTTTCCTTTTTTTAAAAATTTAATCTTACCAATGGGTATTTATTTTATACCATTTGCTCTTTTTGTTATTGTGGGTGCATCTAACGCAGTAAATTTAACAGATGGTCTAGATGGTCTTGCAACCGTACCTGTCATGCTGGTTGCTTTATCTTACACACTTATAAGCTATGTGGTTGGCAATACAATTTTTGCTGAATATTTAAAAATTCCTTACGTTCAAAGCGTAGGTGAATTAAGTATATTTTGTGGGGCTATTTTTGGATCATGCTTAGGGTTTCTTTGGTATAACGCACCACCAGCTAAAATTTTTATGGGTGACACTGGTTCACTTTCTCTAGGTGGGTCATTAGCCACAGTTGCTATTATAGTTAAGCACGAAATAGTTCTAGCAATAATTGGAGGTCTCTTTGTTCTCGAAACTGTTTCAGTTATTATACAAGTTTTATCTTTCAAGCTCACAGGTAAAAGAGTTTTTATGATGGCTCCAATCCATCATCACTTTGAAAAAAAAGGCTGGCCAGAATCAACTATTGTTATAAGATTTTGGATTATAGCAATTATTTTAGCATTAATTGGATTGGCTACATTAAAGTTACGTTAATTAATGAAAATACCAGAGTTAATAAAAAATAGTTCATACGCTGTATACGGGCTCGGCTTGTCAGGTAATTCTACATTAAAATTTTTAAAAAAAAAAAATGTAAAAAAAATATATACTTGGGATGATACAAAAAATAAAAATAATAAAAAAAAATTTAATCTATTTAAAAATGCATTAGACACAGTAGATTATATTGTAATTAGCCCTGGAATTAATATTCAAAATACAAAATTAAAACTAAAATTATCAAGAAATAAAAATAAAATAATTACAGATTTAGACTTATTTTATATGCAAAAAATTCCCGCAAAATCAATAGTAATAACGGGCACTAATGGAAAATCAACAACATGCAAACTAGTTCAACATATATTCAAAACAAGTGGACTAGACGCCAAGCTAGGTGGAAATATCGGAAAACCATTATTAGATTTAAAAATTCGAAAAAAATCTGTGGCAATCATCGAAGCATCTTCATTTCAATTAGCATACACAAAATTTATAAAGCCTACCCTCGCAGTTATATTAAACATTACTAGCGACCATTTAGATTGGCACAACACTATAGATAATTATAAAAATTCTAAATTAAAAATATTTTCCAAACAAGACAGGAATGATATTGCTTTATTAAATGATAAGAAACTTATTAAGCTTTTTCAAAAAAAAAAATATGTGAGTAAATTAAAGATTGTTAAAAGAAAGATTTTAAAAAACATAATTTATAAAAAAATTACCAACAATTATCTAATTTCTGAACCTAATTTACAAAATCTAGAATTTGCAAGTCAAATATCTACAATTTTTAAAATAAAAAAAAAAATTATTCTTAAAGCAATAAATAGTTTTAAGGGTTTGGCACACAGGCATGAAATATTTCTGAAAAAAAATAGAACAACTTTTATTAACGATTCCAAAGCAACCAGCTTTGAATCAACAAAATATGCATTAAAAAATAATAGTAATATATATTGGATTTTGGGTGGCCTGCCTAAAACGGGAGATAAATTTAACTTTCAGGGAATTAGTCCAAATATAATTAAATCTTTTATTATTGGTAAAAAAACAAGTTATTTTAAGAACCAAATAAAAAATAATATAAAATATAAAATATCTTTTAATTTAAATAATGCAATTAAAGATGTTTTTAAAGAATTAGTTTTAATCAAAAATAACAAAGTCACTGTTTTGTTTAGCCCTGCAAGTGCCTCATATGATCAGTTTAATAACTTTGTAGACAGAGGAAATCAATTTAAGAAGATAACTAAAGCCTATGTTAAAAAATTTTTTTAAAGATAATTTTAAAAATTATTGGAGAAATATAGATAAAACTATATTTATTAGCTTTCTACTGTTGTTTGCTTTAGGAATTTTTTTTTCATTCTCTTCAACCTCGACCTTAGCAGGGGAAAGATTAAACAAAGATTATTATTTCTTTTTTTCAAAACATTTAATTTTTGCAATATCAGCAATTTCATTAATGATTTTGATTTCTTCTATTCAGCTGAATTTTTTTAAAAAAATTTTAATTCCAATCTTTATTATTGCAATGATTTCTTTAGTTTTAGTTTTATTCCTCGGAGTAGAGGTGAAAGGCTCAAAACGCTGGTTGAATTTATTATTTTTTCGTTTTCAACCCGTAGAATTTGTAAAACCTTTCCTTATAGTCACTATTGCCAAGATCTTATCTAAAGATCCTTTCAGCACTTCTAACACTTCCTATCTGTTTAGTTTTTTTGTCTTGGCTATGCCTTGTATTATTCTATTAAATCAACCAGATGTTGGTCAAACCATATTATTAATTTTATCTTGGTCAGCTGTTATTTTTGTTTCGGGAATAAAATTAATTTATATTTTTAGTCTATTTAGTTTTACTATTGGATCAGTTACAGTTCTACTGCTAACGTTTCCTGATAAGTTTTCTTATATTTTTAGACGTATTGAAATTTTTTTTGACCCAACAAAAGGCGACCGTTTTCAGTCTAGCAACGCTCTTGATTCTATCAGAGAAGGAGGCCTCACAGGGCAAGGTATGGGAGAGGGAACGTTAAAAGTTCGTGTACCTGAAGCCCATACGGATTATATTATCTCTGTTATCGCAGAAGAATTTGGATCTATTATTTCAATATTGTTAATCTGTATATTTTTATATATCTCATTTAGGATTATTAAGTTTGCACTATTAGAAGATGAAAAATTTATTAAAATCTCACTCTCGGGGCTTGCTAGTCTTTTCATTTTTCAAACATTTATTCATATTGGTGTAAATACCAGTTTGCTTCCTACAACTGGTATGACACTACCATTTTTAAGTTACGGAGGATCATCAATGATTGGAAGTGCGATACTTGCAGGGATTATATTAAATTTCACAAGGAGAAGATATTCAAATGAAGACTATAAATAAAAATAAAATTATAATTGCCACAGGAGGAACGGGGGGGCATGTTTTCCCAGCATATAGTTTAGCAAAAAATTTTATTAAAAATAATTATTCAGTTGAAATTATAACTGATAAGAGAGGTTTAAAATATTTAGATAAAAACAAAAATATAAAATTAATTTTAAATAATTCCTCAACTATATTTAAAAAAAGTATAATAAATTTATTTTTTTCAATATTTGTAATATGCTTTTCTTATATAAAATCTCTAGTAATTTTATACAGAGTAAAACCTATGGTAGTTTTTGGCATGGGTGGACACGCTTCCTTTCCAGTTTGTATAGCAGCTAGAACATTAAACATACCATTTATTATTTATGAAAATAATATCCAAATAGGAAAAAGTAATAAATATTTACTTCCATTTGCTTCTAAAATTTTTGTTTCATATCAAGACCTTATTGGAATTAAAAGTAAATATAGTCACAAAGTAATCTTTACTGGAAATATAATTAGAGAAGAAATTTTTAATTTTAAAAAAATTAATCAATGTACACAAGGTGTATTAAATATTTTAGTTTTAGGAGGTAGCCAGGCAGCAAAATCATTTGGTGAATTTCTACCTAAAATTTTTAAACAATGTATTAAAGAAAATATAAAAATTAAAATATTTCAGCAATGCATTGTTTCTCAAAACAATAAACTCAAAGAAGAATATAAAAATTTGAAAATTGATTGTGAATTATTTAATTTTACACATAATATTCTAGAATATTTTTCTCAAGCTGAATTAGTTATCACAAGATCAGGATCATCAATAACCGCAGAACTGATTAATTGTAAAATACCTTTTATTTCTATTCCTTATCCACATTCCACAGATTCTCATCAGGATAAAAATGCGGCTTATTTTGAAAAAAAAGGATACAGTTTTTTAATTAAAGAAAAAGAAATCAATGAAAAGCTATTACCTTTGATTAAATTAATTTATAGCGATAAAGAAATATTAAAAAAATTAATAAAAAAACAAAAAAACCATTCTGACAAAGATGCATTTTTTAAAATCAACAACGAAGTAAAAAATTTAGTTTATGAGTAAAATTAAACTAGGAAAACAAGAAGTCATTCACTTTGTAGGAGTTGGAGGCATAGGTATGAGTGGGTTGGCCCAAATAATGAAAACAATGGGTTTCACAATTCAAGGCAGTGATATTTATAAAAACAAGAATACTGACAATTGTAAAAAGTTAGGTATTAAAATTTTTATAGGTCATAATAAAAAAAACATTAACAAAGCTACTATTGTGGTGAAATCATCAGCCATAAAGTCGAATAATATTGAATTATTAGATTCGAAAAAAAGAAACATTCCAATTTATGATCGAATTGAGATGCTTGCAAATATAATTGATTTAAAAAAAAATATTATAATTACAGGGTCTCACGGTAAAACTACCACCACCTCTCTTGTTGCAAATATAATTTCAACAGCAAAATTAGACCCAACTATTATCAATGGTGGAGTGATTAATTCATTAAGAAATAATGCAAAATTAGGAAAAGGAGAATGGGCAATAGTAGAGGCAGATGAGTCAGACGGTAGTTTTCTAAAAGTACCAATAAATTATTCAATTGTAACCAACATTGATAAAGAACATTTGGATTATTATAAAAATTTAAAAAACTTAATAAAATCTTTTGAGCTGTTTATTGAAAAAACACCACCAATAGGTAAATCTTTTTTATGCATAGACAATTCAAATTTAAAAAAAATAATTAAAAAATTAAAAACAAAAAACTATTATACCTACGGATTTCACAAAAAGTCAAATTACAGGATATGCAATATAAAATACAAAATAAATTATACAAAATTTGATTTAATAATTAAAAATGTTGGTTTTAAAAATTTGCAAATTAAAAATATTTTATTAAATTTAATTGGTAAACATAATGTTTTAAATGCCACTGCTGCTATTAGCTTGTGCTTAAATTTAGGCTTAAATATCAACGTAATTAAAAAAGCTTTAAAAAATTTTACAGGAGTTCAAAGAAGACTAACAAAAGTATTTAAAAAAAATAAAATAGAATTTTATGATGACTACGCACACCATCCTACAGAAATAAAATCAGTGCTTGAAGGTTTTAGGAAAGTTACATCAAAAAGAAAAATTATTGCCATTTTTCAACCTCATAGATACTCCAGGATTAAAAGTTTAAAAATTGAATTTGCATCATGTTTCAAAAACTCAGACCAAGTAATACTTTGCCCAGTATATGCGGCAGGTGAATCCGTGGATCAAGAATATAATGATAAAAAATTTGCTCAATTAATCTCAAGATTTTCTAAAACTCAAGTAATTCTTATTGACAATGAAAATAACCTAACTGAATACTTTAAAAAAAATTTAATTAACGATGAAATTGTTGTAGGTATGGGTGCTGGATCAATATCAAAGTGGATGTACAATTTAAAAAATAATTTATGAAATTAATACCAAAAGAAATAGAATTAAAATACGGAAAAAAAATTTTATTTAATGAAAAATTATCTAATTATAGTTGGTTTAATCTTGGAGGACCATCTGAAGTATTTTTTAAGCCAAACAGCTTAGAAGATGTAATTTTTTTTCTAAAAAAAATTAAACCCAAAAAAATTACTATTTTAGGAGCTGGATCAAACACATTAATACGAGATGGTGGTATTAAAGGGATTACAATAAAACTAAGTTCATATTTTTCTTATTTAAATTTAGATACTTCCAACATTATAGAAGCAGGGGCAGCAACATTAGATAAAAAAATAGCTGATTTTGCGATAGAAAATTCATTAACGGGACTAGAGTTTTTATCATGTATACCTGGGTCAATTGGAGGAGCTATAAGAATGAATAGTGGATGTTATGGTGAGGATATTTCACAAATTCTTCATTCTATTAAAGTTATTGATATTTTTGGAGAAGTAAAAGAGATCCCAGCTATTGATATTAAGTTTTATTATAGAGACACTAGCTTAGATCATGATTTAATAATCACGAGTGTAAAGTTACAAGGTAAAGTTTCCTTAAGAGAAAAAATTAAAAGTAAACAACAAACTTTAATTGAAAAAAAAAAAAATTCTCAGCCAAGTCAAATAAAAACTTGTGGAAGCACTTTTAAAAATACAAAAAACAAAAAAGCATGGGAATTAATTAGAAACTCAAACTGTCAAAACATGCAAGTTGGTAATGCAAAAATATCTGAAAAGCACTGTAATTTTTTTGTTAATAACGGTAAAGCCACCGCAAAAGAATTAGAAGACCTAATTAATAAAGTTCAAGAAACAGTGTATTTAAAGACTAAAACTAATTTAAAATTAGAAATTAAAATAATTGGAAGTGATAATTAAAAAATAATGAAACAAAAAACAATTTTAGTTGTTCAAGGTGGATTCTCGGGTGAAAAAGAGGTGAGTCTAAATTCAGGTAAAGCCTGCATCAAAGCAATAAAAAAATTAAAGTATAAAGTTATATCGTTTAATCCTGCTATAGAAAATTTGAATAAGATTAAACAATATAAAAAAAAAGTAGACTTAATCTTTAATGCTCTACACGGCAAAGATGGAGAGGATGGTATAGCCCAAAGTTATTTTGAGTATTTCAAGATACCATATACACATTCTGGTATAATTTCATCGATGAATTCTATGGACAAAATTGTTTCTAAAAAAATTTTTAAAAAAAATAATATTTTAACGCCAAATTATATTGCTTTAAATGCAATTAACTACAAAAAATTTATAAAAAAAAAAACTTTAGTAAATTCAAATTTTAACTTCCCGATGGTAGTTAAACCCTCTAATGAAGGATCAAGTATTGGTGTAGAAATTTGTAAAAATTCTCAACAATTAAAAAAATCTATATTAAAATTAATAAAAAATTATAAAACACTAATAGTCGAAAACTATATTGCTGGACAAGAAATTCAAGTTGCCGTTATTAACGGTAAAGCCTTAGGAGCAATAGAGTTAAAACCAAGAAGAAAATTCTACGATTACAAAGCTAAGTATTCTAAGTCGGCACTTACACAACATATTATGCCAGCTGATATAAAGAAAAATAATTATGATAATGTTATGAAACTTGCAGAAAAAACGCATCAAATTTTAAACTGTAGGGGCGTGACGAGATCTGACTTCAAATTTATAAATAATAAATTTTATTTATTAGAAATAAATACTCAGCCAGGCATGACAGACTTATCTTTAGTTCCTGAAATAGCAAGATATGCAGGTATAGCGTTTAAAGATCTTGTAAAAAAAATTATTGATGACGCTACAATCAATAGATGAAAAGTACATTAAAATTATACTTTTTAATATTTATTTTTTTTATTTTTTCCACTTACAATACTAAAAACGAGAAAGAGAGTTTTAGTTTTTTTTTTCCTATAAAAAAAATCATAATAGAAAATAATTTAGCAACTAATTTACTCGAATTAAAATCTGATTTAAATTTTCTAGTAAACACAAGTTTATTTTCACTGAACAAAGAAAAAATTTTATTAATTATTAATAAACACGATTTTATATCTAATATTCAATTAAAGAAAAAATATCCAAATACTCTAAAGATTAAAATAATTGAAAAAGTTCCAGTAGCAACTCAAATAATAGATAAAAAGAAATTCTATATAACTGAAAATAATGAAAAAATAAATTTTATTGATCTTAAGATCTATAATGACTTACCTTCAATTTTTGGCAAGTATAAAAACTTTAATATTTTTTACAATAACCTAAAAAAAAATAATTTTATAATCAATCAAATTAAAACCTTTTACTATTTTGATGTTGGTAGATGGGATATTGTTCTTAAAAATGAAAAAATTATTAAACTTCCTGAAAAAAATTATTTAAATCTTTTGCCAAAAATTAATTTAATGCTAGATGATAATAATTTTTTTAAGTATAAAGTTTTTGATTTTAGAATAAAAAACCAACTAATTTTACAATAATATGAAGTTAAACGAGCCATGTCTAATTATAGATTTGAATGATAATAAATTAATATTTTTTGTTGTTTCATTTGATGAAAAGAAAGACTTTAAAGTAATTAAAAAAATTATTTTAAAAACCGCAGGTATTCAAAATGGTCGCATAATTAATATTGAAACTGTAAGTCAATTACTAAAAAAAACAATTAACTCAACTGAAGATGAAATAAATTATTTTTTTTCTAATGTAGCTATTATAATTAACCCCAATCAAATTAATTGTTTAAATGTAAGTGGATACAAGAAGTTAAATGGATCTCAAGTTTCAAATTTAGACATAGCTTATATTTTAAATAATATAAAAAAAATTATCCTAGATACCGAAATTAATTATTCTTTAATTCATCTTTTCAATTCAAATTTTTCATTAGACAGTGATAACTTAGAAAATTTACCAATTGGATTATTTGGTGAATTTTATAATCAAAATATGACTTTTTTTTTAGTTAACAATAATATTCTTAATAATATTAAATCAGTTTTTAATAATTGTGGACTTAATATAGAAAAAATAATTTTAAAACCTTTTGCTGAAGGTATTCATCTTCTATCTAACAATAGATTAGAAAAAAGCATTACAATTTTAAGACTAGAAAAAAATAGAGTTAATATCTCTTTGTTTAAAAATAAATCATTTATATTTACTGAAGATTTTAATTTTGGCTTTAATTTAATTATCAAAGATATATCAAAATTATGCTCTCTTAAAATTGAAGAAGTAGAACATTTTATGAAAGAAATTGATTTAAAAAATATTTTAAAAGATAATAACGAGTCTTATTTAGAAAAAAAATATTTTAACATTTCACCTTATAGAAAAATAAAATACCAATTAATTTTAGATATAATTACAGCACGTGTAGAAGAATTATTTGAGATTTGCTACAAAAGGAATATCAATATAAAAAATATAAAAAGTAATGATAAAATCTATATTCATGTTGACTCATTAGAATTTTTTAAAAATATCCAATTTGTTTTAGAAAACAGCAAACTTGCGACCCTAGAATGCATATTAGACATTAATACAGAACAAAATCTTTTGACAGGTGTTAGTGGTGCTTGTGAGCTTATTGGTAAGGGCTGGGAAAACGAGGCAATTCCAACAATATCACAAAAAAAATCCATATTTTCTGTTTTTTTTTCAAGATTGTTTAACTAGTACTTTGGTATTTTTTTGAAACATTAGTTGTTTAAGTCATATCATCATTATTTTGTATAAGTGACTGATGTTAGATTTATTTCAAAAAACAATTCAAAAACATATAGAATTTAAAGGTATCGGTCTCCACAGCGGTTTAGAAAGTGTAATTACATTAAAACCTTCCGATGAAAATTGTGGAATAGTTTTTAAAAGAATCGACCTTGAAGAAAATAACATTATAAAAGCAAATTTTGAAAATGTTTCTTCAGCAAAGCTTTGCACAACAATTCAAAATAAATTCAATGTAAGAATATCAACTGTTGAACATTTGCTAGCGGCTCTCTACATAACGGGCATTGATAACGCTCTTATAGAAATAAATTCTTCAGAAGTTCCAATCATGGACGGGTCATCTAAAGAATTTGTTGAAACTATCCTAAAAGCTGGCGTTAAAGAACAAAATAAAAAAAGAAAATATTTAAAAATTTTAAAAAAATTCCAATTTAAAGATAATGAAAAAAATATATCGATAGTACCTAATGAAAATAGTTTAAATGTTGATTTTGAATTAGTCTATTCGAATAATGTAATTGGCAAACAAAGAAATAAAATTGATTTTTCTGAAAAAGACTTGTCCAACGTTTATACATCAAGAACATTTTGCTTGTATGAAGACATAGAAAAAATAAAAAAACTTGGTCTAGCTCAAGGTGGATCTTTAGATAACGCAATTGTTGTAAAAAATAATGAAATTTTAAATTCTACAGGGCTTAGAAACAACAAAGAATTTGTAAACCATAAAATTTTAGATTTAGCGGGAGATTTTTTATTATCAGGTTATAGAATTTTAGGAAGTGTTAATTGTGTTCAAGGCGGACATAGTTTAAGTAATTTATTTCTAAGAGCACTATTAAAAGATAGATCAAATTACTCAATAATTGAGATAAACAAACCTGAAACTACAGAAACCTATTTCAAAACAGCTGTTAACAAGTTAGCAGTTAACGCTTAGATCTTTTAAAAATTTACCTAGTTAATTTAATTTGATATGTGTAACTCCATGTATCAAAAAATAATCTATTTATTTTTAATAATTTTTTTAATTCTATCGTGCTCTAAAAAAGAACTAGAAGTAAACAATACACCAGCCATCAAAGAAAAATCATTTGAAATTTACAAAGAAGCTGTAGAAGCAATGGATAGGGGAGACTACTTTTACGCTTCTAAAAAATTTTCTGAAGCAGAAGTAATTTTACCTGAAATTGAATTTTCTGCAAAAGCTTCATTAATGTCTAGCTATTGTCTTTACTTAATAAATTTTTATGAAGAAGCTACTGCTAGTTTAGAGCGATTTATCAACCAGTATCCAGCTGATAAAAATATAGCTTACGCTCATTATTTACTTGCTATCACTTTGTATGAACAAATTTTAGATGAAAGAAAGGATATTAAACCATTATTAGAATCTAAGAAGAAAATACAATTTTTCTTAAAAAGATTTCCAGAAACAGAATATGCACTAGATTTGCAATTTAAATTAAATTTAGTAAACAATCAAATTGCAGCAAAAGAAATGTATATTGCCAAATATTACACAACTACACAAAAATGGATACCTGCTATTAATAGATTAAAAGTTATTGTTAATGAATATTCCGAAACAGTCTATGTCGAAGAAGCTCTACATCGATTGGTGGAGGTCTATTATAGAGTTGGGTTAGTAGACGAAGCAAAAGCAGCGGCGGTTATTTTAGGTTACAACTATAACTCAAGTGAATGGTACGCACAAACTTATAAAGTTTTAAATAAATCATATAAATTACCTAAAAAAAATAAGATAAAAAAAAATGACGGATTAATAAAAAGAACAATCAAAAAAATACTTAATTAAAAAAAATGTCTATTAAAGAAAATGATATAATTAAAAATTATCTAGAAAAAGTTAAATTAATACAAGAACATAACAAATCTTATCACGACAAGGACTCACCTGATATTTCAGATCAAAAATTTGATGAATTAAAAAAAGAAACATTAAAACTAGAAAAAAACTATCTATTCTTAAAAAAATACAAATCAATTAACGATAAAATTGGATATAAACCGTCTTCAAAATTTAATAAAATAAAACATTCAAAACCAATGCTTTCTCTTGCAAATGCATTTAACGAAATTGATATAAAAGATTTCCAAAAAAAAATTAATAATTATTTAAATAATGTAAATTTAAACCTATCTTTTTCTTTAGAACCTAAAATTGATGGAATCTCAGCTTCCTTGACCTATAAAAATGGGACATTAGTTAGAGGATTATCAAGAGGCGATGGTGAAGTCGGTGAAGATATACTTGAAAATCTTAAAACAGTTAAGCAAATACCTCACAGGATTGAAGGAAAAGATATACCAGAAACTCTTGAAGTTAGAGGTGAAATTTATATTGGAAAAAAAGATTTTAAAAAAATTAAGGACAAGTTTGCAAACCCCAGGAATGCAGCTGGTGGTTCACTAAGACAAAAAAAATCTTCTAGCACTGCAAAAATTCCTCTAAAATTTTTGGCCTACGGCTTTGGAGAGGTAAACCCCTTTATTTTCAAAAAACAGTCAAACTTTTTAAAAAAAATAAATGAATGGGGGTTTAAGACCAATCCCTATAATTTTTTAGCTAAAAATCTTAAAGAAATTAATGATCAATATAACAAAATTGAAAAAATCAGATCAAATCTTGATTACGATATTGATGGACTTGTTATAAAAATTGACGACATACCTTTGCAAACAAGGCTAGGTAACACATCAAATTCTCCAAGGTGGGCAATTGCATATAAATTTTCATCAATTAAAGCTAAAACAAAAATTAAAGATATTGTCATTCAAGTAGGTAGGACAGGTGCGTTAACACCTGTTGCTAAAGTTGAACCAGTTACGGTAGGAGGAGTAGTTGTTTCTAATGCCTCACTTCATAATGAAGAAGAAATTATTAGAAAGGATATTAGAATTGGAGACTTAGTTACCATCAAAAGAGCTGGTGATGTAATACCTCAAGTCGTATCCGTAGATTTAAGTAAGAGGGACAAGCATTCTAAAAAATTTATTTTTCCAATTAAATGCCCCTGTGGTTCTGACACTATAAAAGAAATAAATACTAATACTAAAAAAATAGATACAGTAAGAAGATGTCTGGATAAAGAATACAAGTGTAAATTTATTGCAAAAGAAAAATTGAAACATTTTGTATCTAAAGATGCATTTAATATCGAAGGTCTCGGAAAAAAAGTTGTAGATCAATTTTGGGATTTAGCATTAGTTAAAAAACCATCAGATATTTTTAATTTAGATTATAAAAAAATAGAACCCTTAGAAGGGTGGGGAGCGCTATCAGTTAAGAATTTAAAAGTTGCAATAGATAAATCTTCAAAAATTTCACTTGATAAATTTATCTACTCTCTCGGTATAAGGCACATAGGTCAAGAAAACGCAAAACTTTTAGGTAATTTTTTTAAAAGCATTATGAAACTAATTGAATTGTTTAGTTCTTCAAAGCGTGAAAATTTATTAAAATATGTTGCTGAGTTAGACGGAATTGGTTCAGCTCAATTAAATTCATTAAAAGAATTCTTTTCAAATGAAATAAACAATGAAATGATATCATCTTTAATTAAACATCTAAAAGTAGAAAATTCTAAAGCTCTAAATAAAGATGGGAAGTTAAGTGGTAAGACAATCATGTTTACAGGAGGATTTGAAAAAATTAGCCGGTCAGAGGCAAAATCTTTAGTGGAGACAAGTGGGGGAAAAGTATTAGGAAGCATTTCAAGTAAACTAAATATGTTAATTATAGGCAGTAATAAACCAACAAATTCAAAAATTGGAAAAGCAAAAGAAAAAGGAATAAAAATTATTTCTGAAGCAGAGTGGTATAAACTATTAGATATCTGAACAAGCTTGTTTAAGTTGCGTTAACTCAAGCTTGTTCATAAATTTTTTTAAATAGCTAAATACTTTTTTATGGTATTTATTTAACCAATATTTTTCAAAAGAAGTTAATAACTTTTTTTCTATTAGCGTTTTATCTATAGGTACTAGAGTTAAATCTTCAAATTTTAATTTATCTTTAGTTTTTTTTACATAAACTAAATTTTCAATTCTTATGCCGAAATGATCTTTTTTATAATAACCTGGTTCATTGGAAGTGATCATGCCTTCTTTGAACTTAACTTTATTTCCTCTAGAAATAGCTTGAGGTCCTTCATGAACATTTGAAAAATAACCAACTCCATGACCTGTTCCATGTGGGTAGTCTAAGTTTATATCTCTTAAAAATTTTCTCGCTGACAGGTCGATTTTATCTCCATAAGAATTTTTATTAAGATCGAATGCCGCTACAGCAATATGTCCTTTTAAAACTCTAGTAAAAATATTCTTTATTTTGTGATTATTAACATCCAGCGACAAAGTTCTTGTTACATCAGTCGTTCCATACAAATATTGTCCTCCAGAATCAACTAAGTAGACATCACCTTTTTTTAATAAACGATTACTTTTTTTATCAGCCTTATAATGAATTATTGCACTATTAGGTCCTGAGCCAGATATTGTGGGAAAACTCAGATCATGAAATAATTTATTTTTTTTTCTAAATTTTAAAAGTTTTTCTTGAGCTGAAATTTCAGTTATTTTTTTTATTCTAAAATTATTTTTTAACCAAAATATAAATTTAGTCAATGCTACGCCGTCATAAATATGAGATTTTATAGAATTCTTTATTTCAGTTTTATTTTTTAAAGATTTTAAATAATAAATTGGATCTTGTTTTTCTAGAATTAAATTATTTTTTTTAATAATTGACTTGTAAAAAACAGAACAAGTTAAGGTATCTATTAAAATTTTTTTATTAGATAAATTAGAAAAAAAATTTGGAAGTAATTCAAAATCATAAATTTTTATATTTTTATTTATTTTATTTTTTACTAATTCATTAATTTTTTTTAAATTACAGAACAATAGCACCTTTCCTGTTTTATCAATTATAGCATGAGAGTTAGGTAGCGGAGAATATTTAGTATCTTCACCTCTTATATTTAATAGCCAAGCAACATTTTCAGAAGCTGTGGTAAATAAATAATTTACTTTATTGAATTTAATCAGTTTTACTAACTTAGCTAACTTTTGTTTAACTCTTAATCCAGCATCTTTATCTTTGATTAAATAAAAAGGTTTAATATTTAAGTTTTTTTTTCTACTCCACAATAGATCAATTAAATTTTTACTAATTGGTTTTAGCTTTATAGAAGCATTTCCAAAAAGTCTATTTAAAGATTTCTCTGTATGTAGTTTTGGATCAAATCCTAAATTTAAATTTTTTTTTTTAAAAAAATCGTAAGGGTATTCCTCAGGAATAGTACAGATTTGAAATTGCTTACCACATTGTATACCTGCTTGAATAGTATACCTACCGTCAACAAACATATAATTTTTATTTTTTAAGATAACGGCGAAACCGGCAGAGCCTGTAAAATTAGAGATGTGTTTTAAATTATCTTCAGAATCAGATATATATTCACCAAAAAAGTTATTATTCTTTGGTATTATATAACCATCTAAATTAAAAGTTTTAAAAAGCTTTCTTAATTTTATTATTTTTTCCATTTTAACATTTTATTTTTTTTAAATCTTTCCCATCCCGGACTTCTATACTCACCATTAAGATCTGCATCTATATCTTGATTAAATTCGAAGTCACTTTCAAATTCTGTCACAGTTTCAATCTCATTTTTTTCAATATTTTCATCTGGAATTTCGTTTATGAATCTTGAAGGTAAAGCATCCATCCATTCTCCATGGTAAGATCTTTTCATAGCAAAAGACAAATAAGCTTCATTTTTAGCCCTTGTTATACCAACGTATGCAAGTCTTCTCTCTTCTTCCAAAGCTAAATCTCCTTTCTCCTCTAACGATTTTTGGTGAGGAAATAAACCCTCTTCCCATCCAGGTAAAAAAACAACATCAAATTCTAATCCTTTAGCTGCATGCATAGTCATTAAATTAATTTTTTCTCCTTCCCACTCTTTATCAATAGATGTAGCAAGCGCAACATGTTCTAAAAAAGACTGTAAATTATCATACTCATGCATAGCTCTAAGAAGCTCTTTTATATTGTCAAGCCTACTTTCATTTTCAAAATCTTTTTTATTTTTAAGCATTTCAGAATAACCAGATTCATCCAATACAATCTTTAAAAGATCATAATGTTTGTTAGTTTTTGCATTTATTCTCCACTTATCAATCATTTTAGTTAACTGTAATAGACTTGTTTTAATTTTAGGTTTTAAACTATCAGCCTCTAATTGTTTTTTTATAGAGTCTTCTAGACATAATTTATTTTGACTACCAAAACTGTACAATTTATAAAGTGTGCTTTCGCCAACACCTCTTTTAGGATTTTCAATTACTCTTTCTAAGGCTAAATCATCATACTTTTGATTTATAATTCTTAAATATGCTACAGCGTCTTTTATTTCAGCTCTTTCATAAAACCTAGTTCCACCTAGAACTCTGTATCCTAAACCTACTTTAAGAAATCTTTCTTCAAATTCTCTTGTTTGATAGATTGCTCTAACTAGAATAGCAACGTTATTTAGAGAATATTTTTTTTTTAATTTATTTTCTGCAATATCGCTAACATTCTCTGCTTCTTCACGACCTGTTTGATAACAATTAACTTTTACTTTTTCACCCTGCTGCGCAGAAGACCAAAGTTTTTTCTCAACTCTTCCTTTGTTGTGTGAAATTAATGTTGACGCAGTTTCCAAAATATTTTTAGTTGATCTATAGTTTTGTTCTAATTTAAAAACTTTGCAGTTTTTATAAATATGATCAAAAGTTAAAAAGTTTTTTATTTCTGCACCTCTCCAGCTATAAATTGATTGATCGTCATCTCCTACACAACAAATATTTTGCTGTTCATTGACTAAAAGGTTTAACCATTTGTTTTGAATAAAATTTGTATCTTGAAATTCATCTACTAAAATATATTTAAAATTATCGTTATAAATCTTTTTAATATCTGGGTGATTCTCAAATAATTTTACACAATATAAGATAAGGTCGCCAAAATCACATGCATTAAGTTCTCTAGTTTTAGTTTGGTAAATTTTATAAATTTTATAAATAGATTTTTCTAATCCAGAAAATTCATTTTCTTTTATATCTTCTGGAAGCAAGCCTTTATTTTTCCATTTATCTATAAAGGACAAGATAAAGCGAGGAGTAATTTTTTTAGCATCTATGTCTTCAGCTTTACTAATATTTCTAACTATTTTTTTTTGATCATCAGTGTCTAAAATAGTAAAATTTCCTTTTAAACCAATTGCTTCAGCGTGCCTTCTCAAGAATTTAACGCTGATAGCATGAAAAGTACCGAGCCAAGGAACCGCAGTAGACTTTTCACTTACATAGCTAAGTACACGTTTTTGCATCTCTTTTGCGGCTTTATTAGTAAAAGTTACACAAAGGACTTGATTAGGCCATGCTTTTTTTGAATTAATAATATGCGCTAGCCTTGTGGTTAAGACTCTAGTTTTACCGGATCCTGCACCAGCCACTATTAAATTGGGTCCTTCTGTGCTTAACACAGCTTCTTTTTGTTCCTTGTTTAAATTTTCTATTAATTTATTTATAGAATTCATAATCGCTTTGAACAACTATATACTACTTATTTAAACTTTATAAATGAATAAAAATTCTAATTTTAATTTTAAATATAAAATAATTAATAAAATTATTTTATATCTTCTTTTATCTATCAGTTTTTTTTTTTTTACCTATTTATCTATACCTAAATTTTTAAACTATACACCTGAACTAATAGAAGAAAGCTTGAGAAAGAATAGTGGTTTTAATATCAAAAATATTTCAAGTATTAATTATAGAATTTTTCCTTCTCCAAGGCTTAGAGTTTATGGAAGTAACTTAGAACTTGAAGAGAATGTTTTAAAAGTACAGGGTAGTGAAATTGACATTATTTTAGACCCACTAAACCTTATTCACAATCAAAAACTTCATTATAATACACTTTTAGTAAAAGGTGGCTCAACAAATATTAAAATTAATAAAATCAATCATTTATTAAACCAAATTAAAAAAAATAAAAAAAAAATTACTTTTAAAAAAAATAACATTATCATATTACGAGAAAGTAAAAAACTTTTTGAAATTAACAATAGCATAATCAGAATCAATTCTGAAAACAATGTTCAGCAACTGAAAATAAATGGACTATTATTAAATTATAAAATTTATTTTTTATTTAAAAACAACCCTGAGAGTAAAAGTAATATAACATTAAAAGTACCAGATCTTGATGTATCAACTAACATCTCATTTGAAAATAAAAATAATTTTAAATCATTTGAAGGTTTAGTTAATTTTGAGATCTTAAATAATTTTTTTCAATTTAACTTTATTAAAACAAAAAATATAACAATAAATAATGGATTCATAAGAAATAATTTAATCAATTCTTCATTTGAAGGAGAGGTAAATCTTAAGCCTTATTTTTCCTTTGACTTGGATTTGAAACCAACTAAAGCAAATATAAAAGAATTATTCTCTATAATTCAAAAAAATTATTTTTCAGAAGACTCACAAAATTTAGAGATAATTAAAAAAATGAATGGTTCTTTAAATTTTAAAACAATGTTTAAAGGTAATTTAATCTTTAAAAATAGAGAAATTTTATTTCAAAATTTTAAAACAGGTAAAGAAGATCCAATTTTCTTTGATGCAAAAATTTCTGAATTTGGGGAAAAAGGAAAAATTAAATTTAATTTACTTAAAAATATTCAATACAAAGAAAATTTAACTAAAGAATTAAAAATAGCAGGTTTTATTAATCCATATTCCTCAAAAGTAATTTTTGAACAAGTGTTGATAGATAAAAAAATTTTTAATAAAAAAAAAATAAAAAATTACGAGAAAAAATTTAAGAATGAGGTAATCAATATTTCATTAAATGGTATTTTTAATGAAAAAAAAATGAATAATTTTTTTAAAAACTTTTCTAATTAATTTATTTAGGCTTAGTCATTAATATAGGATTCATTATTGTATTGTATTCTCTCTCACTTAAAATTCCTGATTTAACAATTTCTTCTTTTAAAGTAGTGCCATTTTTATAAGCATCTTTTGCTATTTTTGCCGCATTATCGTAGCCAATTTTTGGAGCAAGTGCAGTTACTAACATGAGAGAATTATCTAATAAATATTTAATTCTTTTTTTATCAGCTTTAATTCCCTTAACGCAGTAAAGAGCAAAAGTTTTTGCAGAATCAGCCATAATTTCAATTGATTGTAAAATATTGTGAATTATTAATGGTTTAAAGACATTTAATTCGAAGTGACCGTGAGACCCCGCCATAGTAATTCCGTTATGATTTCCAATCACTTTAACACAAACCATAGTCACCGCCTCAGATTGAGTTGGATTTACCTTTCCTGGCATTATTGATGAGCCAGGCTCATTAGATGGCAAAATTAATTCTCCATAACCTGCTCTTGGACCTGATCCTAAAAATCTAATATCATTTGCAATCTTCATTAAGCAGACTGCTGCAGTATTCATAGTTCCAGAAAAATTTACTATAGGATCGTGAGTGGCTAAGGCTGCAAATTTATTTGGTGACACCTTAAAAGGTAATTTTGTAATCTTACTAATTTCCTTAACTATTTGTTTATCAAAGTTTTTTCTTGTATTAAGCCCTGTTCCAACAGCGGTCCCACCTTGAGCAAGAAAATAAATCTCTTCTAAAGCTTTTTCGATTCTTTTAATAGATTCTTTTAATTGAAATTGATAACCAGAAAATTCTTGACCTAAAGTTAAAGGGGTTGCATCCTGCAAGTGAGTTCTTCCCAATTTTACTATTTTAGTAAATTCTTTAACTTTTTTCCCTAATTCTTTTTCTAAAAGTTTAAGAGAAGGCAGTAATTTATCTCTAGTTTTAATTGCAATAGACATGTGCATTGCAGAAGGAAAAACGTCGTTTGTAGATTGAGATTTATTTACATGATCATTAGGGTGAACAGGTTTTTTACTACCTAATTTACCGCCCATCATTTGAATAGCTCTATTCGATATTACCTCATTAACATTCATGTTTGTTTGAGTGCCAGAACCTGTTTGCCAAACTTTCAGAGGAAAATGACTATCTAGCTTGCCCCTAGAAACCTCTTCCGATGCCTTAATAATATATCTGCTCACTCTTCCATCTAAATCCTTGTTCTTAGCGTTAACGATTGCTGCTGCTTTTTTGATAATAGCTATTGTATGAATAACAATTGGTCTAACTAGAAAATCTCCAATATTAAAATACTTTTTAGATCTTTCAGTAGATGCACCCCAATATTTATCACCATCTACTTTAATTTTTCCTATACTGTCTAACTCAATTCTATATTTCATTAGTATTATAAAGCTATAATATAGATATATAAAAAACAAATCAAATTTGGCACGGAATAATTATGAGTAATTTTCAAAATGTAAAAAAATTTATGCAAACTTTTGGTCAAGAGGTCAAAGAAAAGAACGAATTTCCTGACAAAAAAATAACTCAATTAAGATACGACCTTATTAAAGAAGAATTAGAAGAGCTAAATCAAGCAATCAAAGATAAAGATATGACAGAAGTAGCAGATGCTCTTACCGATATTTTATATGTGACTTATGGTGCTGGTCACGCTTTTGGTATTAATCTTGATGAATGCTTTAGTGAAGTACAAAATTCAAATATGAGTAAACTAGGATCAGATGGTAAACCTATTTACAATGAAAGCGGAAAAGTCATGAAGGGGCCAAAATATTTTAAACCTAATTTAAAAAGGTTTTTAAAATAATTTAAGGGACGTTCTGTTACCTGGTGCCCTGAACTCAACAATCTTTTTTTTCTTTTAAATTATTTAGATGTAAAGCTCTATCCTTTGCAGCTTGTGAAGCTTCTTCTACATTTTTTATTGTCATTCCATATCCCGGTAGAAAAAATAATATAGCCCCTATATTATGGGGGCTACCGGTTTTTTTTGCTTTTTGCGCTTCATCTGCATATTGGTTCGCTTTAGCAATTTCAACGCTTAATTCTTTACAATTTAGTTCATTATCGTTTGGACCAATAACATTCACAACAGTTGGTGTTGCACATGAAATCATAAATAAAAATAAAGTTGAAAGTATATAAATTTTATTCATAAAATTTAATATCATAAAGAATATTTTATTAAAAGCATGAAGGGGCGTTCTGTTACCTGGTGCCCTGAACCTAGCTACTAGAATCGTTACGTAGCAACAACATCACTTTTGCAAAACACAGAAGTTTGAATGAAATTGTGACGCTATTGTGACTTTTAATTTTGTGTTAGGATTGAGTTTCATGAAAAAACTTAACTTAAAAATAAAAAATAATAATGATTGAGCTAATAGATATTTTTTTTAATCAGTATTTAAGAATATTTTTTGCAATTGTATTTGTGGGGCTTATTATCTTTTCATTATATTGTTCTTACTACGGTAAGCTTAAAAAATTATTAAGATTTAAAA
>Ga0307986_10000447_pt1 | contig 30844 bp, 37 predicted proteins | sample EllFjometageno82_FD_203170 | JGI IMG/M metagenome (GOLD analysis project Ga0307986, IMG submission 203170) | Marine microbial communities from Ellis Fjord, Antarctic Ocean - #82 | ecosystem: Environmental > Aquatic > Marine > Unclassified | place: Southern Ocean | collected 2014-10-09 | reverse complement strand
AAAGTCATTGGCCCTGCAAATAAAAGATAAAATGAAAGCTTTATTTCATTAAAAGAAAAAATATTAAGATCTAATTTTACAAGATACACAAAAGCAATAATCGCCATAGGAGAAAGTAAAAGAGTTTCAATAAGTAAAGCTATATCTGACTCAAGACTAATTTTTTTTCTAATTAAACCATAAACACTAAACGTGATAGCCACAGTTAGCCCAATCCAAGGTAAAGTTTTGTACTGAAAGATTAAATAAAGTATAGAAATAAATACTAAAATTACTGCAAAAATTTTATTTCGATTATAATTTTCTTTTAAAAAAACTATCCCCAAAAAAACACTAAAAATTGGAAATATATAATAACCAAAACTTGCATCTACTAATTTGTCGACTGAAATTGCATAAAGCCAAGTTAACCAGTTAACCATAACAAGAAAGCCAGAGATGAATAATAAAACTATTTTTTTCTTACTTTTTAGTACATTAAAAAAAATCCTCCATTTTGAAAATAAAAAAGTTGTTATTATAAGTATAAATGCAGTCCAAATAGTTCTATGAATTACTAATTCGATAGGACTAGCAAAAGAAACAAATTTAAAATAAATAACCCCGATTACACCCCACCACAAAGAGGCACCTATTGTTAAAAATGATCCATTTAAATATTTTTTTTTCATTTAAGACTCGAAAAAGTTTTGAAGAATGTTATATTGATATAACGGAAGGATTAATACTCACAAATTCTTCCATGATAGCAAGTGGACACGGAAGAGTGGGTGAGTGGTTTAAACCAGGCGGTTGCTAACTGTCCGTAGGCGTAAAGCTTACCGAGAGTTCGAATCTCTCCTCTTCCGCCAACTTTATTTTCTAAAGAAACCGTCAATCTTTACAGGATCCTTATTTAATGTGTACTTATAAACATTTATGTTTTCAATTACTCTTTGAACGTAGTTTCTAGTTTCTTTAAATCTTATTAACTCGATCCAATCTATAAAATTTATTTCACCTCTGTTTGGATCACCATATCTTTTCACCCAAGACTTAATTCTATTTGGTCCGGCATTATAGGCTCCTATAGCAAAAGGAAATACACCATCGTAATCTTCAAGCAATGAATTAAAGTAATATGTACCTAACTTAATGTTATAGCTCGGGTCACTTTTTAACAAACTTTTGCTATAAGTTGTTTTAAGGTTTCTAGCCACTAATTTTGCTGTACCAGGCATAATTTGCATTAATCCTTGAGCTCCAACGTGGCTATTTGCTCGAGCATCAAATTCACTTTCTTGTCTGATTATAGCAAGTAATAATTCTTGAGCAGGCATTTGTTTGTTGTTGATTTCTTTTGGTATATCAATGACCGGATAATTAAACATATTTATGAATCTTTTTTCATAAGAAGCCTGTTTAGAAATTTGTATGGCATAATCAAATCTTCCAACTTCTGTAGCTAATTTAGCTGCTAAAATTTCACTCCCATTTTCAACATCTAATGTAGCCAAATGTTTAAGTATATCTTTGCTAAATTCTGTTTTATCTAGTTCTCTGAGAAGTCTAACATGACGAATTAATCTATTTTTATTAAATTTTTTTTCATACCCGTCAGAAAGGCTGTGTTCTGGTGAAAGCTTGAAATCCTCACCTAATTTAATTTTATTAAAAGATAATTGACCGTAATAAGTATTAGAAAATTTAGAACCTTCTTCGAAATATTTCTTTGCTTCATTTAAATTTTTATTTTTTTCATGCGCTAGGCCTAACCAGAAGGCCCCTCTAGCTAAACTAATTGGATAACCAACATTATTATAAAAATTTTCAAAATGATTTATCGCCAATTCACTTTTATTAAGAAAGCTTAAAGCCAACCAACCTGAAATCCACTCAGCATCCGCAAATTCAGGTCCTTCATTTAAATGATGGTTGCTAGAAACCTCATAAGCTAATGAATATTTTTTTTCATAAATTAAATCTCTCGCAATATTTTCTCTGAGTTTCCACCAAAGTTCAGGATAAACCAAAGTTTCTTCACCATGAAATTTACGTAAAATTTCTAGCGAGCCTTCTAGACGGTTTCTTCTCGTCCTCCATTTAAGTCTGTTGTACTGTAAACCTAAGTCATCAACTAATTCACTGGGCACGTCTGATATAGCTTTATCAACACCGTATGAGTTGGTCATGAGTATAAATCTTGCGTTATATAAAAGCTTTTCTTTTTTTGGTAAATAAGGAAGCATTCTTTTTAAGTCCCAGTATTGATTGTCCCATGCCAAGTGATCAGCCCTTTTTAAATGATCTGATGTGTTTAAAATTTTTCTAAATTTTTTTCTATAATATCTGACATCTCTTTTTGAAAGATCTGCTTTAACCCATCCAGATTTTATGAAACTAGATCCTAATTCAGTTTCTTTGATAGTTAAATAAGCTTCACCAAGTTTAATTTTTCCTGTACCACTTAATGGCTCATCGTTACCAAACCAATTTATAATAGATTTAGGAGAAGTATTTTCTAATATAATTTTATGTTCAGCCATATATCTTAAACGCCCAATTCTTGGATAGTCTGGATTCTTAGTTATAAATTTTTGGTAATCACTGAACGTAGCTTGATTCCCACGCTGCTTAAGATAAAGCCAAGTAACTAAATTTTTAAATTCTTTATCCTTAACTTTTTTTGTTTGTTCTATAGCATTATTCCATTTATTTTTTTTAATGAGAATAAAAATATTTTTTGCCAAACTATAATCTTTTTCTTTAAGTATTTTTGACTTAGGTGCAGTTTTAATAGAAGCGTTTGAATATATTAAGGGTTTTTTTGATGGGTATAAAAAAACATTATTAAATTTTATAATTTGCTTCTTTTTTTTGAGATTAGTTTTTTCTTTGAGTTGGTTAATTTTATTTTGTGTTATACTTTCTAAAAAAGGCTCATTCTTATTTTGAATTTTAGTACTATTTTGTGAAGTAGATTTTTTTAAAGGGAGAACGGAAACTGCAGTATTATTTGTGATTTGTTTTTTTTTAGTTAGTATAGGTGTTTTTACACTATCTTTAAGTTTGTTTTGTTGAGTAACATTTTTTCTTAATGGGTTTTTTAAGGGTAAATCAATTGACTTAAGATTTTTACTTATTTTAACAATACTTTGTTTCTCTTTATCAACTTTTATTATAATAATTTTTTTTTTTGGAAAAATAAAATTTGTATTTTCTGCCGATGTAATAGTTAAAAAAAACAAGGAAAATAATATTATTGTTAAATTTACTAGACTATTTTTTAGATAAAGCATAAAGTTTAAATGTTTAAAAGGTTAAAAATTAATTATATTATTTTAATATATGTTTAAAGGATCAATTGTTGCTTTAATCACGCCCTTCAAAGAGGATAGACTAGATGAAAGTAACTACGTTAAATTAATCAATTATCATTTAGAAAATGGTACACATGGCTTAGTTCCTGGTGGAACAACCGGTGAATCGCCAACTCTTTCTCATGATGAGCATAAAAAAATAATAAATTTATCCGTTAAGGAATGTAAAAATAAAATACCTGTAATTGCAGGTACCGGTTCTAATTCTACGTCTGAAGCAGTTGAACTCTCTAGATTTGCCGATAAAGCTGGAGCTGACGGACTGTTAGTTGTTACACCTTATTACAACAAGCCAACACAAGAAGGGCTTTTCCAACATTACAAGAAGATAAATGACAACGTAGGAATCCCAATTATTATTTACAATATTCCCTCAAGATCAGTAATTGATATGTCAGTTGAAACCATGACACGTTTATTTGAATTAAAAAATATAGTTGGTGTAAAAGATGCAACTGGTGATCTTAATAGAGCCGAACAACAACGAAAAGCCATGGGTGATAAATTTATTATGCTAACTGGAGAAGATGGAAATGCTTTAGAGTTTAATAAAAAAAGTGGCACAGGGTGTATCAGTGTTACAGCTAATGTTGCTGCTAAACTATGTTCTGAAATGCAAAATGCTTCATTGAAAAAAAATAATGTTGACCTTCAAAAAAGGGCTGAAGAGATCAACATGATGCTCACACCACTAAATAAAGCTCTTTTCATTGAAAGTAATCCATCACCCGTTAAATATGCAGCTTCTTTGTTAAAACTTTCCCCAGACGATGTAAGACTTCCTTTAGTTAAAATTACTGACTCTACTAAATCAGCTATCAAGAAAGCTTTAGAGCACGCAGTTCTAATTTAATGAAACATAAAGAATTCCCAGGGCAAAAAATAATATGTCTTAATCGAAAAGCAAGTTTTAATTATTTTTTTTTAGATTTATTAGAAGCTGGTATATCGTTAAAAGGTTCTGAAGTTAAGTCAATACGTGATGGCAAAGCAAGTATAGCTGACTCGTATGCAGTTGATAAAGATGGAGAAATATTTTTAATTAATTCTCACATACCATTATACAAGCAATCTAGTTATAATAATCATGACCCAAAAGGGGACCGTAAGTTGTTATTAAAGAAAAAAGAAATTAACAAATTAATAGGAATGATTCATCAAGAAGGACTAACACTAGTTCCAACAAGACTATATTTACAAAAAGGAAAAGTTAAAGTTCAAATAGCAGTAGGCAAAGGAAAAAAACTCTACGACAAAAGACAAGTAAAAAAGAATAGAGATTGGACCAGAGAAAAAGCTAGAATATTTAGTAATTCTAAAAAATGATTTTTTTAAACATTGGTTCAAATCTAGACTCAATAAATGGAAATAGAATATTTAATTTAAAAAAAACTTTAGAACTAATTAAATTAGAAAAAATCAATATTATAAGGTTATCAAGTATCTACGAAACACCTTCATATCCAAACAAAAAAAACCCAAAATTTATAAATATCGGGGTAGAGATAAAATGCAATTTTTCTCCCACAAATTTAATAAAAAAATTTCATAAGATTGAAAAAAAATTACAAAGAACGAGGGGAGTTAAAAATCAACCACGTACCTGTGATATAGATTTAATTGATTATAAAGGAAAAGTATTGAATACAAAAAAAATTATTATTCCCCATCCTAAAGCTCATTTAAGAAATTTTGTACTTTACCCAATGAAAGATATATCACCAAATTGGATTCATCCGACACTCAATAAAAGAGTTGATTTTTTAATTAAAAAACTCGGTTTTAAATTAAGGAATGAGATTACAAGAATAAAAGAACATGCTACAATTATTGCATGATTAATAGTGAACAACTTCTATCAAAAATTAAATCTTATAACAAATTTTCTTCCATTGTGCCGTTAAATAAAGCTTTTAATTTTGCTGTAGAAGCTCATAAAAATCAAAAAAGAATTTCTGGAGCTCCTTACGTTGTTCATCCAGTTGCTGTGGCTAGTATACTGGTAGAATTAAGATTAGACAGTGCTACAATAATAACGGGTTTATTACATGATACAATAGAGGACACTAAAACAACTTACGATGTTGTCTTAAAAGAATTTGGTAAAGAAGTTGCTGATTTAGTTGATGGTGTTACAAAAATATCCGCACTAGAAGAAAAAGTCAAAGACAATTCTAAAGCCGAAAATTTTAGAAAATTAATTTTAGCAACCTCTAAAGATATACGTGTTTTGTTGGTAAAATTAGCAGATCGTTTACACAACATGAGAACAATCCATGCATTTAAATCTGAAGAAAAAAAAAAAAGAATAGCAAAAGAAACAATGGAAATATACGCACCTTTAGCTGAGAGAATGGGTATGAATTTGATACGAGATGAACTTGAGGATCTTTCTTTTTCTGTACTTAACAAAAAAGCTAGAGACTTGATAACAGAAAGATTAAAATTTATTAAAAATAATAGAGTCGATAATTTCCATGAAATTTCAGGAGACCTGACGAAAGTTTTAAGAGAAAATGGAGTTATAGCGACACTCCAAGGAAGAGAGAAAACACCATTTTCAATATGGAGAAAAATTCAAAGTAAAAAAATTTCTCTCGAACATTTAAGTGACATTATTGGATTTAGGTTAATAGTAGAAAATATACCTGACTGTTATAAAACACTTGGAATTCTTCACAGTAAGTACTCAGCAATACCATTTAAGTTTAAAGACTATATATCTACACCTAAAATTAATAAATATCAGTCAATACACACAGCTATTATAGGGCCAAAGAAGCAAAGAGTAGAAATTCAAATTAGAACTTTGCAAATGCATGATTTTGCAGAGAGAGGTGTAGCTTCTCATTGGAAATATAAATCATCAGAAAAATTTTCAGACCTTTCTTGGAAAGAGTATGACTGGCTTAGAGATTTAGTTGAAATAATGGAAAAAGGAGATAATTCTGATCACTCTTATGAGTTTACTAAACTACAAATGTTTCAAGAAAATGTTTTTTGTTTTTCACCTAAAGGAGTGGTTATAAAACTGCCTAAAGATGCTACACCAATTGATTTTGCATATGCGGTGCACACAAATATTGGTAATACAGCAACAGGATGCAGAATCAATGGTCGCGAATCAGCTTTACAATCTGTTCTCTATAATGGTGACTCCATAGAAATAATTAACTCCAAAAATGTGTCACCATCTTTACATTGGATTTCTTCATCTAAAACTGGGAAAGCTAGAGCTGCAATTAGAAGGTATTGGCAAAATAAGATAGTTGATAATAAAGGTAAAAAGAACAAACAATATAAAAGCACATTAGTAATGGATTTGCCAGATAATCCAGGTGTGCTTGGAGAGATTAGCACCTTAATAGGCTTAAACAAATGTAATATTTTGAATGTTGAGTTATTAGGGAAAAAAGATAATTTTATTCATTTTTCTTTCGATATTCAAATAAATGATTTAAAAAACTTTACAAACTTGATAAGTCAAATCAAACAAAAAAAATTGAATTTTAGAATAGTGAGACACAAAGAGAAAAAAAATGCTTTCATACGAAGAATCCTTGAAAATTTTAAAAGAAACTAATGCACTGCTTGAAGGTCACTTCATTCTTTCTTCGGGATTGCATAGTGGGCAATATATTCAATGTGCACAACTTTTAAGCAAACCACTTAAATCAGCTAACTTCTGTAAATCACTTGCAGAGAAAATATCTAATGAATTTAAAGAAATTGATTTAATTTTATCTCCAGCCATGGGGGGAATTATAATTGGTTTTGAAATGGGAAAATTACTTAAAAAAGAAACAATTTTTTCAGAACGGGTTGAAGGAAAGTTTCAGTTGAGAAGAGATTTTAAAATTTTAAAAAATTCAAAAGTATTAATTGTAGAAGATGTAATAACTACTGGCAAATCAAGCATTGAATGTTCTAAGTTAGTAGAAATAGCTGAAGCTGAAGTTATTGGATTTGCATGTCTTATAAACAGGTCTAATGTAGACACTATAATTGATAAAAAAATAGTTTCACAAATAGAATTGCACATTCCAACTTATAAAGAAAACGCTTTACCAGAACATTTAATTTCTTTACCAGGAATTAAACCAGGTAGTAGAGAGCTTAAATGAGCAAAACGAGACTTGGCGTAAATATTGATCATGTAGCTACCGTTAGAAACGCCAGAGGAGAATACTATCCTAGTCCTGTACGTGCTGCTATTTTAGCGGAAAAGTGTGGAGCTCACTCTGTTACAATTCACTTAAGAGAAGACAGGAGACATATAAAAGATTCAGATTTGAAAGAGATTAAATCAAAATTATCAATTCCATTAAATTTAGAAATAGCCGCCACAAGTGAGATGTTAAAAATATCTTTAAGACATAAGCCTGATTTTGTTTGTATTGTTCCGGAAAAAAGAAAAGAAATTACTACAGAGGGTGGCTTAAATCTAAATCACAAACAAGTTTTTTTGAAAAAAATTATAGACAAATTAAAAAAAAATAATTCTAGAGTAAGTTTATTTATAGATCCAAATATAAAAGACGTTAAAATATCTAAACACCTTGGAGTAGACTGTCTTGAGTTTCATACAGGAAAAATTTGTAATTTAATCAATCAAAATAAACCTTTTAAATCTGAGTTATCTAAAATAAACAAAGCCGTAAATTACGCTACAGAGCTAGGATTGGATGTACATGCCGGGCACGGTTTAACATATAAATCAGCAAAAATAATTTCTAAGATTTCTAAAATTAAAGAATTTAATATTGGTCATTTTTTAATAGGTGAATCTATTTATATTGGTCTTCCAGCAGCCATTAAAAAATTTCAAAAAATTTTAAAATAAAATGAATAATATTTTTGGTATAGGCACAGACATAGTTAATATCTCTAGAATAAAAAAAAGTTTAAATAAAAACAAAAAATTTAAAAATAAAATTTTTTCCTTAAATGAAATTAAATATTGTGAATCTAAATTAAATACAATTGCGTTCTATTCAAAAAGGTTTGCTGCAAAAGAAGCTTTTGTTAAAGCACTTGGTACTGGTATTAGTAAAGGAATTTCTTTTAATGAAATATCGATAACTAACAACAAAAATGGAGCACCTTTTATTGAGCTGCTCGGAAAAACAAAAACTATTGTAAAAAAGATATTAAAAAAAAAAAATAAAATATATCTTTCTTTATCTGATGAAAAAAAATATGCATTAGCTATAGTAATAATCAATTTTTAATGAAAAATAATTTATTTAATTCAATAGTAGAAAATATAAAAACAATTTTTTTCGCCCTTGTTATAGCAATTTTTATCAGGTCTTTATTCTTTCAGCCTTTTTATATTCCATCTTCTTCCATGGAACCAACACTTCTAATAGGTGATAGAATATTTGTATCAAAATACTCATATGGATACAGCAATCACTCTTTTCCTTTTAGTCCACCTTTATTTGAAAAAAGAATGTTTGAAAAAACTCCTAATTATGGAGACTTAGTTGTCTTCAAAACTCCTGCAGATAATAGAACAGATTATATTAAAAGATTAATAGGCATGCCTGGTGATACAATTCAATTTAAGGATGGAAAACTTTTATTAAACAATAATTTAATACCAAAGGTTAAGGTTAATGAAGATTATGAAATAAGATGTGGATCTTCTTCACCTAAAGTAAATGCTTACAAAGAAACGTTACCCAATGGAAAAAATTATATTGCTGTTTACAATAAAATTGGAACCATGCAAAATACCGATATGTATAAAGTTCCGTTAAATCACTTTTTCTTTTTAGGTGATAATCGTGACTGCTCTAAGGATAGCAGATATCTATCTAGTGTTGGTTATGTTTCAAATGATAATCTAGTAGGAAAAGCTAGGTTAATTTTTTTTTCAAATGACACCATAAAAGGAAGCATTTTAAAATTTTGGAATTGGGATAAATCATTTAGAATAGAAAGATTTTTCAACTTACTTAAATGACCGAACAAACAAGTAAATTAGAGCAAAAAATTAATGTTAAGTTTAAGGATCAAATTTTATTAAAAAAATCATTAATACACAAAAGCTTTGATAGTATAAATAACAATGAAAAGTTAGAATTTTTAGGGGATAGAGTATTAGGATTAATTTTGGCTAAAACTTTGCTAAAGATTTACCCTGAAGAAAAGGAAGGTGTTATAGATAAAAAATTTGCTAATTTAGTTAACAAGAAAACTTGCTTATTAATTGCTAAAAAAATTGAATTAAAAAAATATATTATAACTGGAAATTCATACAAAGGTCAGACTAGATCCGATGATAAAATTATTAGTGATGGTCTAGAAGCATTATTAGGTGCAATTTACCTAGATCAGGGCATAATAGTTGTTGAAAAATTTATATTAAATTTTTGGGATAACTTTTTAGATAAATCTTTGATAACAAAAATTGATGCAAAAACACAATTACAAGAATATAGTTTAAAAAGATACAAAATGCTACCTGTCTACAAAATTAACAAACAATCAGGCCCACAACACAGCCCAGTGTTTAAAGTTGAAGTGCAAATAAAAAGTTCTAAGAAATGCTTTGCCTCTGGAACTTCTAAGAAAGATGCTCAACAAAATGCAGCTCAAAAATTATTAATTGATCTAAAAGTCTAATAATGAATTGGCAAGACGAAGGTTTTTTACTTTCTAAAATTAAATTCAGAGAAAATGCTAATATAATAAATGTATTTACAAACACACACGGTAAAATAAGTGGAATAGTTTATGGTGGTAACTCAAGAAAAATTAGAAATTTTTTACAAATTGCAAACAAAATTTTTGTATTTCATACATCTAAATCAGAAAATAGAATTGGTTATTTTAAAACCGAATTAGTAGAAGCAATTTCACCAAAATATTTTAACGATAAAAGAAAAACTACATCTTTATTATCTTTATCTTCTATTTTGAATTTATTGCTACCAGACTCTCAGCCATACAAAAATTTATTTATATCAGTAGAAATATTTCTAAAAAGTCTAGATCAAGAAAACTGGGCAGTAAACTACGTTTTTTGGGAATTAAACTTATTAAAAGAACTTGGTTTTGATCCTTATTTAGATCAGTTTTCTAAAAATCTTAATGAAACTTCCATTCCTAAAACTATAGAAATAGATAATATAAAATATCAGGTACCTATATTTTTATTAAAAATGAAAAAAAATGAAGTTGTAGATAACAAAAATTTATCAATCGCTCTTAGTTTTACCAGAAACCTTTTAAGTAATAAATTTTTTTTACCCAATAATTTAACTTTTCCAAAAGCAAGAATTGTTTTAGAAAATTATTTTAATTGATCTGCGACTTCCAATGCAAAATAACTAACTATAGCGTTGGAACCTGCTCTTTTTAAAGAAACTAAGCTTTCAAATATTGCGTCTTGATTTATAATTCCATTATTAATGCCATTTTTTATTAAAGAAAATTCACCTGAAACTTGATATGAAAAAATAGGAATTTTAAAATTATCTTTTACAGTCTTTATAATATCCAAATAGGGCATGCCGGGTTTAACCATTACTATATCAGCACCTTCTTTAACATCTAGTGCTACTTCTCTCAGTGCTTCGGTTGAATTTTTGTAATCCATTTGGTAAGTTTTTTTATTGCCTTTTAATGTTTTCTTAGATCCTACTGCATCTCGAAAAGGGCCGTAAAAGTTGGATGCGTATTTTACAGCGTAAGAAACAATTTGAGTATCACTGAAACCTTTTTTATCTAATGCCTTTCTAATTTTACCTATTCTTCCATCCATCATGTCTGAAGGAGCGACAATATCACAACCCATTTCTACTTGTAACACCGATTGTTTAATTAAAACTTCTACAGTTAAATCATTTTCAATTATTTTATTTTGTAAAATTCCATCATGACCATGATTAGTATATGGATCAAGCGCAACATCACACATTATGCCTATGTCATTCTTAAACTCTTTTTTTAAAGTTTTTACAGATCTGCAAATTAAGTTATTTTCATTTAATGCTTCGGTTCCATACTTATTTTTTTTATTTAATTTAGTGTACGGAAAAAGTGCTATGAGTGGAATTTTTAATTTACAGGCCTTTTCTACTATTTTTGATAGATCTTTGATTGAATATCTGTAAATTCCAGGCATTGATTTTATTGATTCCTTTTTTTTATTTCCATCCTTTACAAACAGAGGTAGAATAAGATCACTAGACGATAAGTTGTGTTCAGAAACTAGCCTACGTATCCAATCAGTTTTTCGGTTTCTTCTCATTCTTAAAGCAGGATATGTACCAATTATTTTCATATTTTTATAAGTTTATAGTCTGCGACAAATATAATATTATAAGTATATATAAAAGTATTTAAATGAATAAATATACATCTAATTAAGTGAAAAAATTATTTACAAAGATTTGTATTGCATCTGACCATGCAGGATACGAGTTAAAAGAAAAAATCAAAGATTATTTAATAAAGAAAAGAATCTCTATAATTGATTTAGGTCCATTTTCTTATAATTCTGTGGATTACCCAGATTATGCAAAAAAAGCTGCAAAACGACTTATTTTGAAAAAAAGTGACGCTGGTATTTTAGTTTGCGGAACTGGTACTGGAATGTCTATTACAGCTAATAAATTCAAAGGAATTAGAGCAGCACAGTGTTATAATAAAACCAGCACTATTCTCTCGAGGCAACACAATAACTCCAATATAATCTGTTTAGGTTCAAGAATGTTAAAATATGAAGATGCCTTGAAATATGTTACGTATTTTTTGAATACTAAATTTGAAAAAGGCAGACATCAAAAAAGAATTAACAAAATTTAATAAATGAACAAAGAAACTTTACATAATTTTTTTAATAAAGACTTAAAAAGTAGTGATACAAATCTCTACAAGTCTATTGTTCAAGAATTTAATAGGCAAACGCTACATATAGAATTGATTGCGTCTGAAAACATGGTTTCAAGAGCAGTACTTGAAGCTCAAGGTTCTATTTTAACAAATAAATATGCAGAAGGTTATTCTGGCAAAAGATATTATGGTGGGTGTGAATTTGTTGATATTTCTGAAAACCTTGCAATAGAAAGAGCTACAAAACTTTTTAACTGTAAATTTGCTAATGTACAACCACACTCTGGTGCTCAAGCAAATGGAGCAGTCTATTTAGCCTTAATTAAACCAGGTGATACAATTTTAGGAATGAGTTTAAATTCAGGTGGCCATTTGACTCATGGTGCGAAACCTGCTCAATCTGGCAAATGGTTTAATGCAATTCACTACGATGTAAATCCTGAATCTGGATTAATTGATTATGAGAGTGTAGAAAAACTTGCTTTAGAAAATAATCCTAAGATTATAATTGCTGGAGGAAGTGCTTATTCAAGAATTATTAATTTTAAAAAATTTAGAGAAATTGCTGACAAAGTTAACGCCTATTTATTAGTAGATATGGCACATTTCTCTGGGCTAGTTGCAGGTGGTGAATATCCAAACCCATTAGAATATGCAGATGTAGTTACTTCTACTACACATAAAGTTTTAAGAGGACCTAGAGGTGGAATAATTTTAACGAATAGCGAACAATTAATAAAAAAATTTAATTCTGCAATTTTTCCTGGTTTACAAGGAGGGCCGTTGATGCATGTTATCGCGGCTAAAGCAGTTTGTTTCAAAGAAGCTTTAAGCCCTAGTTTTAAAACGTATACAAAACAGGTTATTGATAACGCTAAAACATTATCTGAAACTTTAGTCAAAAATAATTTTAAAATATTTTCTGGTGGCACAGATACACATCTAATGCTTCTAGATTTAAGAGATTTTAACCTAACAGGTAAATTAGCTGAAAGTAGCCTAGGCAGAGCAAATATCACTTGTAACAAGAACTCGATTCCATTTGACACTCAAAGCCCAATGATTACATCAGGTGTAAGACTAGGTACGCCGGCGTCGACAACTAGAGGATTTGGGCAAAAAGAGTTTGTTTTAGTGGGTCAATTGATTTCTAAATTACTTAAAGAATTAGCAAAAAACCCTGAAGATAATTCAAAAGCTGAAAATGAAGTTAAAAAAGAGGTAATTGATCTTTGTAGTTCTTTTCCTATATATAGTAGTCAATAATTAATAAATAACTATGCTTTGTCCATTTTGTAAAGAAAAAGATACCTCTGTTGTAGACTCCAGACCAACTGAAGATGGCACCGCTATCAGAAGACGGAGACTTTGTGGATGTGAGAGAAAAGAAAGATTTACTACTTTTGAAAGAGTACAGTTTCAAGAACTTACAGTAATTAAAGGGAGTGGAAAAAGAGCACCATTTGATAGAGACAAAATTTCTAAGTCTATTAGGATTTCGCTTAGAAAGCGACCTGTGGATAGTGACACTACAGAAAAATTTATTTCAAAAATTGTAAGGAATTTAGAAGGCCTAGGAGAAAGCGAAATACCAACTTCGACTATTGGAAAATTTATTATGGAAGGCCTCTCTAATTTAGATCAAGTTGCCTACGTTCGTTTTGCTTCAGTTTATAAAAATTTTAAAGAAGCAAAAGATTTTGAACAATTTGTTGGTAACTTAAATGTCTACAAGTCAGAATAAAGATTCATTATTTTTAAAATTGGCATTTTATCAAGCAGAGGTAAACCTCGGTTCAACATCATCAAATCCCTCAGTAGGATGTGTAGTTGTAAAAAATAATTCAGTTATATCATCAGGACGAACCTCTTTCAATGGAAGGCCACACGCAGAAGCAATTGCATTAAAAAAAAAAGTAAATGTTAGTGGCTCAAGTATGTATGTTACTTTAGAACCGTGTTCTCACTACGGAAAAACTCCTCCTTGTGTAAAAAATATTATTAACAAAAAATTACATAAAGTAATATTTTCAATAAACGATATAGATAAAAGATCCAAAAATTTAGCTTACACAAAATTAAAAAAAGAAAAAATTAAAGTTAAAAAATTTATTCTAAAGAATCATGCAAAAAAATTTTACAAAAGCTATTTTTTAAATTCTTCAAATCAACCTCCATTTATTGATGCTAAACTGGCAATTTCAAAAGACTATCTGACCATAAATAAAAAACAAAAATGGATAACTAATAAAAGTTCTAGAAAAGTAGGAAATTTTTTAAGGACCAAATATGACTGTATACTAACAACATCAAAGACAATTAATAGTGATAATGCATTGTTAAATTGTAGAATCAAGGGCCTAGAACATAAATCTCCAGCTGTTATTATCTTAGATCGTTCATTTAAAATTAAAAAAAATTTAAAAGTTTTTAGAGATAAATTCAGAGAGATTTTTATTTTTACTCACACCAACAACAAAGATAAAGAAAAATATTTTAAAAAAATTGGTGTAAATATTATTAAGTTAAATCGTTATGAAAACTTAAAAAATGATGTTTCCTTAGTTTACTTGCTATTAAAGCAAATGGGTTTTAATAGAATATTAATAGAAAGTGGGATAAAATACATTAATGAAGTTTTAAGACACAACTTAATTAAAAATTTTTATTTATTTAAATCAGCCGTTAAACTTAATAATAAAGGAATAAATAATGCTACTCCATATTCAATAAGAAAACTTAAAACTACAATTAAAAATAAAGTTAAAATTAATCTCAATGGTGAAAATTTGTATAAAATACATTTATAATGTTTAATGGAATAATATATAAGACTGGTACAATCTATAAAATTACTAAAAATAATAATTACTCTGAAGTAGTTTTAAAGACTAATTATAAGTTTAAAAAATCAGAAATTGGAAGCTCTTTATGTTGTAATGGCGTGTGTCTGACAGTAACTAAAATACAAAATAAATATGTATCTTTTTATTTATCTAAAGAAACCCTGAAGAGGACGAATTTTAGCTTAGTAAAAAAAGATGCCCTTATAAATCTTGAAAAGTCATTAAATTACGGAAATAAAATATCTGGGCATTATGTTCAGGGCCATGTCGATACAACAGCTACAGTTACGAATGTTAGGATTTTTGACGGAACCTGGGTTATTACATTTAAAATTTCTAAAATTTATAAAAAGTTTCTTATCGACAAAGGTTCAATCTCAATCAATGGAGTCTCCTTAACAATTTCAGCTTTAAGAAAAAATTCTTTTCAGATAAACATAATTCCACACACCCTTAAACTTACCAACCTAATAAAATTAAAAAAGTTTAACGTAGTAAATATTGAATTTGATATTTTTGGAAAATATTTGCTTAATTTAAAAAAATAAATATGAAAAAAATTTCTTTATCACCGATAAAAGTTATTATACAAGAAGCAAAACGAGGTAAAATTTTCATTTTAGTTGATAATAAAAATAGAGAAAACGAAGGTGATCTTGTAATACCTGCCTCTAAAGCTAACTCTAAAAGTATTAATTTTATGGCGAAACATGGTAGAGGATTGATATGTTTAGCTTTAAATAAGAAACAAGTTGAAAAACTTTCTCTGCCTTTAATGTCCGCTGTAAATAAGGCAAGAATGCAAACTGCTTTTACTGTTTCTATAGAGGCAAGGGAAGGCATAACTACAGGTATTTCTGCTTTTGACAGAGCAAAGACAGTTAAAGTTGCCATTAATAGTAAAGTAAAAAAAAAAGATATTGTGTCTCCTGGACATGTTTTTCCTTTGGTGGCACGTAATGGTGGAGTTCTTGAGAGAGCGGGCCATACAGAAGCATCTGTTGACATATCTAAACTAGCTAGAATGAATCCTAGTTCTGTTATTTGTGAAGTCATGAATGAAGACGGTAGAATGGCAAGACTAGACGATCTTTTAAAATTTGCAAAAAAACATAAACTAAAGATAGCCAGTATTGAAGATTTGATATCTTATAGGTTAAAAAATGAAAAACTAATTTCTAAAATTAAAAGTAAGAAAATAAAGATTAAAAAATTAGGAATCTTTGATTTAAATATCTTTACAAATAAGCTAGACAACTTAAATCATTTAGCAATTACTAGAGGAAAATTCAGTCAAAATAAATCTTCTAGGGTACGGGTAATTTCTATTAAAAAGTTTAATAAGTTAGAAAATTTAAAAAATAACACCTTTATAAAATCTATTAAATACCTTTCTCAATTCAATAATTTTGCATTAATTATAATAAAAAATGAAACACCAATCACAAACAGTGAAGTACCAATAAAAAGTACTAACATTTTAAGGTACTACGGTATTGGTGCTCAAATAATTAAAGATTTAAAAATAAAAAACATGGTACTAGTATCCAGGTCTAAAAAAAAAATTATAGGTTTAGACGGTTATGGAATTAAAATCACAAAACAAGAAATAATTAAATGAAAAGAAAAATAAAAGTTTGCATTGTCAAATCTCAATATAATGATACGTCAAAGTTATTACAAAGTGCTGTTACGGAGCTTAAAAAAAGAAATATTTTTTTTAAGATATTAGAAGTACCAGGAGCTTTTGAAATTCCTGTTGTTGTGGTGAGAAATATAAAAAAATATGATGGATTTATCGCTGTAGGCTCAATCATAAAGGGAGAAACACCAAATTTTGATTTTATCTCTTCTGCTATTACTAATGGGCTTATTCAAATTTCAATTTTATATAAAAAACCTATCGGAAATGCTGTGCTAACTTGCTTAAATAACAAACAAGCTAAAGCAAGAAGTGCAAAGGGTTACGAGGCAACTATAGCAGTTTGCGATGTGTTAAATGCTAAATAATAAAAACAATGTAACGCCAAGAGTAAGGATTATTCAAAAACTTTACGGAAACTCTTTAAATTCAGACGCTGATATTGAATATCCAAAAAGTCAGTATAAAAAGTTTATTAAAGATGTGGTGCAGGGCACAATTGAAAGAAATGATTTAATAGTAGAGACTATTAAGAAGCACATACCTAACGATTTAAACTTAAAAAGTACCGATAAACTTCTAAAAATTATTATATTTGCCGCTATATTTGAGCTTATGTATAAGCATAATAACCCAACAAAGGTTATAATCAGTGAATATGTCAAAACATCGGAATTTTTCCTTGAAAAAGCACAAATTAAATTTGTTAATGCAATTTTAGATAAAATATCCAGAAGTATAAGAAAATCTCTTTAAATCTATACAGTTTTAAATCAATAATAGGGCAAAGTATTGCTTGCCTTTAATGGTTTTTTTTGGCATTTATGCAAACTTATGAGTTCAGTTAATGAGTTACTTTACGTAATAATTTTTACAGGTTTGATAGCAGTTTTTTATAGTTATTTACTTTCTAAACAAATTTTAAAAGCAAGTCCCGGTAATGCAAAAATGCAAGAAATTGCAGAGGCTATACAAATTGGTGCAAAGGCATATTTAAAAAGACAATACATCACCATTTCAGCTGTAGGCGTAGTTGTATTAATAATAGTAAGTTATTTTTTTAGTCCATTAGTTGGATTGGGATATTTTATTGGAGCAACTCTTTCAGGAATAGCAGGATACGCTGGCATGTTAATTTCAGTTGAAGCAAATGTTAGAACTGCCGAAGCTTCAAGAAAGAGTTTACAGTCAGGCTTAACTATGGCATTTAAATCTGGCGCAATTACTGGATTGTTAGTTGCTGGGTTAGCTCTTTTGTCAATTGCAATTTATTATTTAATTTTAATAGATTTAAATGTTGAAAGTAGAGAGATTATCAACGCCTTAGTAGCTTTAGGGTTTGGTGCTTCACTAATTTCTATTTTTGCGAGACTGGGAGGTGGCATTTTTACAAAAGGAGCTGATGTAGGTGCAGACTTAGTTGGTAAAGTTGAAGCCGGTATACCAGAAGACGATCCAAGAAATCCTGCTGTAATAGCAGACAATGTTGGAGACAACGTTGGCGATTGTGCGGGTATGGCCGCAGACTTGTTTGAAACTTACGCAGTAACAATTGTTGCTACAATGGTTTTAGCTTCAATTTTTTTCACTAGCAATGAGAATATGATGGTTTATCCGTTAGCAATTGGCGGTTCTTGCATTCTCACTTCAATAGTTGGAACTTTCTTTGTTAGACTCGGTAAAACTAAAAATATTATGAACGCACTTTACAAAGGTTTTATTGTTACTGCAGTTTTATCTCTTATTATTCTTTACCCAGTTACTGACTCTGTATTAGGATTAGAAACAATATTTAATGTATCAAACATCAGTTTTACTGGTTTAGATTTATATATTTGTGGTGTGGCAGGTTTAGTTATAACTGGGTTGCTGATTTGGATTACAGAATATTACACAGGAACTAATTACAGGCCTGTTAAATCAATAGCTCAATCATCTACAACAGGACATGGAACAAATGTGATCCAAGGTTTAGCTGTCTCTATGGAAGCCACAGCTGTACCAGCATTAATTATAGTAGTAGGAATTTTGTATACAAATAGTATTGCAGGACTTTTTGGAATTGCTATTGCTGTAACTTCTATGCTTGCCTTAACTGGCATGGTTGTTGCTTTAGACGCTTACGGACCAGTCACTGATAATGCTGGTGGTATTGCAGAAATGGCAAAACTTCCTAAGTCTGTAAGAAAAACTACAGATGCATTAGATGCTGTTGGAAACACTACAAAAGCTGTTACCAAAGGTTATGCAATAGGTTCAGCGGGATTAGGTGCGTTAGTTTTATTTGCTGCTTATACAGAAGATATTAAATTTTTTTCTGGTGTAAAAGGTTCTCCTTTAGAAGGTGTGGTAGTAAGTTTTGATTTATCAAATCCATTTGTTGTAGTTGGTTTACTTGTAGGCGGAATGTTACCTTATCTTTTTGGATCAATGGGCATGCAAGCTGTAGGTAGAGCTGGTGGAGCAGTGGTTGTCGAAGTAAGAAGACAATTTAAAAAAATTCCTGGAATTATGAAAGGAACAAGAAAACCTGACTATGGTAGGTTGGTAGATCTTTTAACTAAAGCAGCAATTAAAGAAATGATTATCCCTTCTTTGCTTCCAGTTTTATCACCAGTTATTTTATATTTTATTATTTTACCAATTGGCGGGATGAGTGCAGCTCTATCAACTTTAGGGGCAATGTTACTTGGTGTTATAATTACAGGATTATTTTTAGCTATTTCAATGACAGCAGGTGGTGGTGCTTGGGATAATGCTAAAAAATATATTGAAGATGGTAATTTTGGAGGCAAAGGATCGGAAGCGCACAAAGCAGCTGTTACTGGTGATACCGTTGGTGATCCTTATAAAGACACGGCAGGGCCAGCAATTAATCCGATGATTAAGATTACAAATATTGTAGCTTTACTTTTATTGGCAGTTATTGCCCACTAGTCTTTTCTTTTTTGTCCGTACATTTTCTGCTTAATACTTGATAAAAACTTTCCAACAAAGCTTGATTTAGTAATATCATTTTCAGTATTATTTTTAGAATATTTAATTCTTTTCATATCATTTTTATTTAACATATTTTTTTTTTTCAAAATTCCATATTTATCAAACTCTAATTCTAATATATTATTTGTAACAAGTTTATTTTGACCTAATTTAATTAACTTGCCTCTAACAATGGTTCTTTCAAAATAGATCCAGGTATTATCTTCTTTAATAGAAACAGTATGAGGATTTCCAATTAAATTTATTACATCATTTTTATTAGTTTTTCCAATTATTAGAACATTTTCTCTGTTTTGTAAAAAATTTATACCGTGCGATTTCTTAGTTTCTTTTAGCTGACAGTTATTCAAAAAAAATGAAAAAAATATGATATAAACTATCTTATAATGTTCTCTATATATAAAAGTCATAATAATAATCTTTATAGTAAATTAGTTGAATTATCACGTAATATTTTTTTCTATAAAAATATTTTACTGAAAGATAATTTTGAAACTAGAATTAATCTTATATTTATCCATATGTCTTTAATCTTGATAGTATTTAAAGAAAAGAATAAAGATGAATTTCCGCAAGATATATTTGATAATTTTTTCTTAAATATTGAATATCATATTAGAGAGCTTGGTTATGGTGATGTAGCGGTAAATAAAAAAATGAAAACACTCTTACAAATTTTTTACGATATTCTTCTTAAAATAAGACTAGACGGTAAGCAAAAAAAAATAGTTAACCAAATCATTCTTACCAAATACCTTGAACCACAGTGCAAAGATCCATCACCATTAATTGATGATTTAGCTAAATATTTAGAGAATTTTTATCATTATTGTTTTGAAATTAAGAACAATAGTATGTTAAAAGGACAAATTAATTTTAAATATTAATATAAAATGGCTGTACCAAAACGTAAAACGACCCCATCCAAGAGAAACATGCGTAGATCTCATCATCGTGTTAAATCTATAAACATTGTAGAAGACAAAAAAAGTGGTGAATACAGGCTATCTCATCATGTTGACCTGAAAACAGGCTACTACAATGGTAAAAAAATCTTAGACGTATAAGCCCGTACCACATCCAAAACATGCATAATAAAATAATAATTTCTATTGATGCTATGGGTGGTGAAAATGCACCAGCCAAAAATATTGAAGGAATTTCAATTTTTATAAAAAAAAATATTAAGAAAAAAGATTTTTTTTTTAATATATATGGAAATGAAGCTTTAATTTCAAAAGAACTAAAAAAAAATAAAGTATTAAACAATTTTTTTAAGGTGTTTAACTGTACTTCAGTTGTATCTGACGAAGAGACACCACTTACCGCGATTAAAAACTCTAAAGACAGCAGCATGTGGAATTCGATAAATTCTCAAATTAAACATAACTCTAATATTACATTATCTGCTGGTAATACTGGTGTACTATTTGTTATATCGCGAATGCTACTTAAAACAATTGATACAGTTAGTAAGCCTGCCTTAGCCGGCTTATGGCCAAATAAAAAAAATATGAATGTAGTTCTAGACCTAGGAGCAAACGTTGAATGTGACGACACCAATTTAGTGGATTTTTCGGAAATGGGGGCTGCACTATATAAAGCACTTTTTCCAAATGATACTCCAAAAGTAGCTTTATTAAATATTGGATCTGAAGCAATAAAAGGAACAGAAAATCTTAAGAAAACATACGTAAAATTAAAAGAAATTAGTAAATATGGAAACTTCCAATTTGATGGTTTCATTGAAGGTAATAAAATTACAAACGGAGATTCAAACGTGATAGTTACAGATGGATTTACTGGAAATATTGCATTAAAAACTGCAGAAGGAACAGCTAAATTTATAACCGACTCCTTAAAAAAAACACTCACAGAAACGTGGTTAGCAAAATTTTCAATTATTTTTTCTTATTTTGCTTTAAAAAAATTTAAATCTAAACTGGACCCAAGAAAATTTAACGGTGCTATATTTCTTGGATTAAAAGGACCTGTTGTTAAAAGTCATGGAGCTACTGACGCAATAGGTTTTTCTCACTCAATAGATTTATGTTATCGTATTATTAAAGGTGATTTAATGAATAAAATTAAAAAAAACTTAACTCATGGTAATACAAAAAAATAATCGAGATAATTTAAAAAAAGAAGATATATCTAAAGATATTTTTTTAAACACGGGTGTACCGAAGCTATATTTATCTAAAATTATAAATGACATTCTAAATATTTTAATCAGTAGTTTAAATTTAAAAAGAAATTTAAAAATTAAAAATTTTGGTACTTTTAAAGTATTAAAAAAAAAATCAAGGATTGGACGAAATCCAAAAAACAATAAAACCTATACAATCTCTTCTAGACTAGTCGCAACATTTAAAGCATCTAATAAATTAAATCTAAAAATAAGAAAAAATGTTAAAAAATAACAATAAATTGCTAAGCATTTCAGATGTAGCTTTAAAATTTGGTTTGATAAATGTAAAAACAAAAAAACCATCGACACATACTTTGAGGTTTTGGGAGAAACAATTTAAACAACTAAAGCCTACTATATTGAGTGGTGGAAGAAGATATTATTCCAAAAAAGATATCGAAGTGATTAAAATTATTTATTTTCTATTAAAGACTAAGGGTTTAACTATAAATGGTGCAAAAAGAACAATGAATGAAAAACTAAAACAACTTGACGTGGCAAAAACAATAAGTATAAAAGCAGAATATTATAAAAAAAATATTATAAATAAATCTAAAAATATTTTAAGCAAAATTAAAAAATTAAATGGCTAAAAAAACACATATTAAAGTAAGACTGGTGCCAGAAGCAAATCCTAATAGCGCTTTTTTTTACTACACAAGAAAACCCACAAAGGGTGAGAAGGTTAAAGATAAATTAAAAGTTAGTAAGTACAATCCAGTCACAAGAAAGCACGAAATTTTCATAGAAAAAAAATTACCACCTCATAGTAAATAGACTATTTTTTTTTAAATTTTTTATATTCATATTTTATAAAAGATTTAATCATTACATCCCATATGTTGAGAGTTATTTCAGGGTCAATATTCAACCTTATGGATTTTTCTTTTATTTTTTTAAGAATAAAATTAATTCTCACCTTGTCAATTATTTCTTTTTTCTTTTTTTTTAACTTAATTACTTTATCTACTAAATTCGTTCTTTTTTTTATAATTAACAAAAGTTTTGTGTCAATAATATCAAGTTTTTTTCTAATGTTTTTAATTTTTGGGTCAATCATAGCGACATTTATATTATATTTAATTTATTATTAAAATATATATTACTTCTCAAATGTTAAAAAATAAAAATTATAATACCTTATTTCAGTATTGGTTAATTAGTCTTATAGTTTTAGTAAGTTGTATTATTATTGTGGGTGGGTTAACGCGACTAACTGATTCCGGACTATCCATTACAGAGTGGGAATTATTAAGAGGAATATTACCTCCTATTAACTCACAAGATTGGAATAGTTATTTTGAATCTTATAAAAAAATTCCTCAATATGAATTATTAAATTCCAACATGACATTAGGTGAATTTAAATACATTTTTTTATGGGAGTATGCTCATAGATTACTTGCACGTTTTATAGGACTTTTCTTTTTAGTACCTTTTGTATTTTTCATATTCTTAAATATTCTAGAAAAGTACCTTGTAATAAGACTGTTTAATATTTTTATATTAATTTTAATCCAGGGAACAGTAGGTTGGTATATGGTTAAAAGTGGTCTTACCGAAAATACTACAGTTAGTCATTACAGACTCGCAGTACATTTAATTTTTGCATTTGCTATTTTATCTTCACTTACTTGGATTTTATTAAACTATTTTAAAAACAGTAAGAAATTTTTTTTTAACTTAAGCACCAATTACATAAGTTTAAAAATTTTATTAGTGTTAATATTTATTCAAATAATATTAGGTGCTTTTGTTTCTGGACTTGACGCTGGAAAAGTTTATCAGACATGGCCTATGATGAATGGAAACTATTTTCCTGATGATGCTTTGTTTAATGATATTTTTAATTTTGATCAAGCAAGTATCGTACAGTTTTATCATAGAAATATTGCTTATTTAATATTTCTTTTAACTGTTTACTTAGCATTTAACATATTTAAAAAAAAAGATATAAAACTCTATAATAGTTTTTTTCTTTTCTTTTTAGTTATAGTTCTTCAAATATTACTCGGTATAACTGTTTTAATTACAGGTGCAAAAATTTACTATGCATCATTGCATCAGATTTCAAGTATATTTTTGATAATATTAGCTCTAAATCTTTATCATTCTTCAATCCGTTCTCGATAACTCGTTATTTCTTTTAATTGATGTTTAAAATAAGTGAATTCAATTGACATTATAAAGCTTTATTAGTATTTATCGCCATAATTCATGACACCATTTATAAAAAAAAAAGATATTCAAAACGATTGGTACATTATCAACGCCGAAAATGCAGTTGTTGGTAGATTAGCCGCTTATATTTCAAAGGTATTAAGAGGAAAGAATAAAGCAAAATATAATCCACATATGGATAATGGAGATTTTATAGTAATAACTAATATTGAAAAAATAAAATTTACAGGAAAAAAATATACTAATAAAATTTATTACAGACACACAGGACATCCTGGGGGACTTAAAGAAAACACTCCAGAAAGATTAAGCACTAAAGATAAAACTCAAGATATTTTAAAACTTGCCGTAAAAAGAATGCTTCCAGGTGGTCCACTAGCAAAAAAGCAACTGTCTAAGCTTAAAATTTATAAGGGTGAAAAACATCCTCATGAAGTACAGAATCCTACAGTTATAAATTTCAAAGATTTAAATAAAAAAAATACAATTGATAAATAATGGAAACACAATCTTTAATAAAAAATACTAAACCTAAAAAAATCAAGTTAGATTTCAAGGATAGCAAGTACGCAACCGGTAGAAGAAAAAGATCAATTGCCAAAGTATGGGTTAAAAAAGGATCTGGTAGCGTCCATGTAAATGGAAAAAAAATGAATGATTACTTTAAAAGACCCGTTCATCAAATTATTGTTATGCGTCCATTAGAACTATCAAATGTTGCAACATTATATGATGTTCGTGCTTCTGTAAAAGGAGGTGGACATTCTGGTCAAGCTGGAGCTATTATCCATGGAATATCAAGAGCTTTAGTTCTTCATGACGAAAGTTTAAAAACTACGCTAAAAAAAGAAAAACTAACAACTCGTGACTCTAGAGTAGTTGAGAGAAAAAAATACGGTCGAAAAAAAGCAAGAAGAAGCTTCCAATTTTCAAAAAGATAAATCATTTAAATTTATTATTAAGACTATCAGTGATACAAATCTTGTATGTCTCAAAAACTAAACATCGCGATTGTGGGTGCTACGGGCTATGTTGGGTTAGATTTAATTTATTATTTATCTAAACATCCAAAAGTCAAAATTAATTATCTATGTGCTCAAAACAACATAGGAAGTAATATTCAAAAATTCGATAAAAGAATTAAGAAAAAACTTCCAAAGGTTTCCAGACTAGAGACTGTAAACTGGAATAAAGTTGATTTACTTTATTTATCTCTACCAAATGGTGAAGCACAAAAACTTGTAAAAAAACTTTTTAAACACAATCATTTAAAGTTTATTGATTTATCTGCAGATTTTAGAATTGAAAATTCTAAAGAATACAAAAAATGGTACAACAATGATCATAAAGCTAAAAGTTTAATTGAAAAATCTATCTATTCAATTCCTGAATTTACAAAAAATAAAATTAAAAACTATAGAATAATTGCAAATCCTGGGTGTTATCCGACATCCATACAACTGGCATTAGTTCCGCTTATGAAAAAATCTCTAATCGATACAAATGACATCACTATAGATTCAAAGTCGGGATATTCAGGTGCTGGTAAAAATTATAAAACTAAATTTAATCATAAAAATATTGATGAATCTGTATTTGCTTACGGAATTGAAAAACATAGACATATGTCAGAACTAGATCAGGAGTTCAAAAAAATTATAAAGTCTAAGTTAGAGTATAGTTTTAATCCACACTTACTACCTACGTTTAGAGGGCTTCTTTCCTGTATATATATAAAAACTAAAAGAAAAATTAATATTTTAGATATTTATATTGAACTTAAAAAGTTCCATTTGAAAAATTCCTTTATTAAATTATTAAAAATTAATTCACCAATAGGAAGTGGCAATGTTTTAAACACAAATAATTGTGAAATTTCGGTTTGTAAGACTAGGTATAAAAATAAATTAGTAATATTCTCTACAATTGACAACTTAGTAAAAGGGGCTTCAGGTCAAGCTATACAAAATATGAACCATCTTTATGGTTATAATGAAAATTTAGGTCTTAAGTGAAAAAAATATATTTCCTTTTTTTTATAATTTTTGCATCTTGCACATTAACTAAAAAAACATATATGTGTGGAGATAACGCTTGTATTGACAAAAAAGAATACAAAGATTTTTTTGCTAAAAATCTAATTATTGAAGTAGAAATTGATAAACAAAAGAAAAAATCTTCTATAGATTTAGTTAAGCTAAATACTAAAGAGATAGATGAGAATAAAAAAAAAGAGGTATTTAAAAAAAGTGAATATAGACTTTCAGAAAAAGAAAAAAGAGCCTTACTAAAGGAAAGAAAAAATAAACTTAAACAAGAAAGAAAAATAAAACTTATTCAGGATAAAAAAAAAGCTAAAGAAGAAAAAAAATTAGTAAAATTAAATAAAAACAAAAAAGAAAAAAAGCTACTCAATACTTCTGTTGAGACCAAAGTTGATAAACCAGTTATAAAAAAAAAAATCATTAAATCTGTTAAAAAATTACCAGCAGACAAAAATATTACCCTTAAAAAAAATGAAACATTTATAAGTGTTAAATCTCAGAATCAAACAAGTGTATGTGAAAAAATTAAAAATTGTGATATTGATAAAATTTCTGAGCTTTTAATAAAAAAAGGCCAAGAAAAAGATTTTCCGAGTATCAACTCTAAATAACCTATTTTATGAAAAAAAAAATGAATATCGTGATTGTTGGTTTAGGAAATATAGGATCTCATTTTTATAATTATTTAAAAAAAAATAAAGATATCATTTACAACAAAACAAATACAATACCAAATATTTTATTTGTTTCTGCAAGATCATTCTCCAAAAAAAGAAACTTTCTTTTACCAAAAAATATTTGGTTAAAAAATTATTTATCAGCTACTAAATTTGATGATGTTGATATTATTGTTGAATTAATTGGTGGCGCAGAAGGAGCTGCTAAAAAATTAGTTTTTGAAGCTTTGAAAAATAAGAAACATGTTATTACAGCTAATAAAGCTTTAGTTGCAAAGTATGGAGATCAACTATCAAAAATTGCGGAAAAAAATAATGTTAATTTTGAATTTGAAGCTGCAGTTTGCGGTGGTGTACCAATTATTCGTTCGATTAAAGAAGGTCTTATAGCTAACAATATTAATAAAATTTACGGTATCTTAAATGGTACTTCAAATTATGTCCTTTCGGCTATGGACGGAGACAAACTTGAATACAAGGATGCTTTAGCAAGAGCAAAGAATTTAGGTTACGCAGAGTCCAATCCCTCATCTGATATTAACGGAGATGACGTTGCCTCTAAATTAAAAATTTTAACTGCATTAGCTTTTAATTCTTATATCAATAATAAGTCAATATTAATTGAAGGAATTAAAAATATTGATCAAGTGGATATAAATAATGCCAACAATTTAGGTTATAAAATAAAACTAATTGGAGTTGCTGAGTCTGAAAAAAAAAAAATTACACAAAGTGTACATCCAGCATTAATTAAAAATGATTCTTACATAGCAAAAATAGACGGTGTACTTAATGCTGTTATTATAGAGTCTAGCCCTGTTGGACAAACCGTTCTTCAAGGTGAAGGAGCAGGTCCTGGACCTACTACTTCGTCTTTAATTTCAGATTTATGTTCCATACTAAGAGGTAACATTAAATTTCCATTCGTATTATCAGATAAAAAAAGAAAATTTGGAGTTTTTGAAAATATAAATAATAAAAAAATTTCAGCATACATACGTTTAGATGTCAAAGATAAACATGGTATTTTGACTGATGTTACAAAAGTTTTGTCAAAAAATAAAATATCTGTAAAAAGATTAATACAAAATCCAACAGCCAACAAACAACATGCCTCCATAGTTATAGTTACACATGATGCAAAAAGTTCTTCTTTTTCAAATGCACTTTTTGTTTTAAAAAATAAAAATTACTTGGTAAATGTACCCAAAATTATTAGAATAGAAAAAATTTGATGTCTATAGATAAAAGCTTTCTTCATAAATTTATCAAAGCAACAGAATTTGCTGCTTTTGGTGCATCACCATTTATAGGGAAAGGAAACAAAATTGCAGCAGATCAGGGAGCTGTTGACTTGATGCGTAAAGAATTAAACAAAATTGACATGAAAGCAACTATAGTAATAGGTGAAGGTGAAATGGATGAAGCTCCAATGTTACATATAGGTGAAAAAGTTGGAACAAATAGTGGTCCTGAATTTGATATAGCCGTAGACCCATTAGAAGGTACAACCTTTACATCAAAGGGTTTGCCAAATGCTTTTTCAGTTATAGCAGTTGCAGAAAAGGGTAATATTTTATCTGCACCTGATACCTATATGGAAAAAATAATAATTGGATCAAATTTACCAAAAAATTTATTAGACTTAGATTATAGCGTTGAAAAAAATATTAATTTACTTGCTGAAGCCAAAAATAAAAAAACATCTCAAATTAATGCGTGTGTAATGAAAAGGAACAGACATAATGATATAATAAAAACTCTCGAAAATATGGAGGTTAAAATAAATTACATTACTGACGGAGACATAGCAGGTGGTCTATCAGTAATAGGTGATAACCCAATAAATGACATTTATCTAAGCACAGGTGGAGGTCCTGAAGGTGTTATTGTAGCAGCAGCACTTTCCTGTCTCGGAGGGCAAATGCAAGGTAGATTAATCTTAAATAAAGATGAAATGATTAGAGCTAAAAAATTGGGTATTACAGATTTTCAAAAGAAATATAATATTGCCGACATAGTAAAAGGAGACATAATTTTTTGTGCGAGTGGTGTAACCTCCGGTGACCTTGCTTTAGGAATAAAAAACTTTAATGATAAATTTGAAGTAACAACATTAGCCCTACATAAAAGCCAAAAAATTAATAAAACTATTACTAACGTATATAAAAAATGACCTCAATCTCCGTAAGTGGAAAGAATTGGATTTCTAAAAAATTCAATTCGGAAGATATTAATTTTTTTAAGACAAACTATTTTTTAGATGAAATTGTTGCTAAACTCTTATCCATAAGAAAAATTAAGAAAGAAGAGGTTAATTTTTTTTTAAACCCTTTAATTAAAAATATTTTACCTAATCCGTATGTTTTAAAAGATATGGATATAGCCATTGAAAGAATGGAAGAGGCAATTCTTAATAAAGAAAAAATAGGTATATTTGGCGACTATGATGTTGATGGAGCAACTTCTGTTTCTGTTTTAGGAAAATACTTTGAGTTACTAAATATTCCTTTTGAAATTTATATACCTGACAGAAAAAGTGAGGGATTTGGTCCTAACGAGAAAGGTTTTTCAGAACTTATAGATTTAGGTGTAAAGCTAATTTTTACAGTTGATTGTGGTACACTTTCATATTCTCCAATTGAGTTTGCAAAAAAAAAAAATACTGATGTAATTATTCTTGATCACCATCAATCTGAAATTATGTTACCTCCTGCACTTGCGATTGTTAATCCAAACAGATTTGATGATAAATCAGAATTAAATTATCTTTGTGCTGCTGGTGTTTGTTTTATGTTTTTAATAGCTTTAAACAAGAGATTACGTGAACAAAATTGGTTTTTAGATAATACAATTAAAGAACCAGATTTAATGAGTGTATTAGATCTTGTATCTCTGGGTACTGTTTGTGATGTGGTTCCTCTAATCGGTTTAAATCGGGCAATAGTTTATCAGGGGCTTAAAATTTTAAAAAAAAAAAAAAACTTAGGTTTAAAAACTCTAATTGAAGTTTGTAAGATTGAACACAATATAACAACTCATGACTTGGGTTATGTTTTAGGACCGCGTATTAATGCAGGTGGTAGAGTTGGCAAGTCAACACATGGAGCAAATTTATTATTAAATCAAAACTCTAAAAATGCATTTAAACTTTCAGTTGATTTAAATACCTATAATAAAGAAAGACAAATATTAGAAACAAAATTATTAAACAAAATTTTAAATACTGACCATGCAAACAGTAAGGATCCAGTAATCATTCTTTACGGAGAAAATTGGCATGAAGGAATTATTGGCATTATAGCTGCTAGAGTAAAAGAAAAATATAATAAACCAACTATTATAATCTCCGTTAATGGAAATATCGGAAAAGGTTCTGGTAGATCTATTCAAGGTTTTGATTTGGGTTCTACAATCATAGGTGCTGTGCAAAGCACTTTACTAGTAAAAGGAGGAGGCCATAAAATGGCAGCTGGTTTTACTATTGATATGAATAATATTATAAAGTTTAAAGAATATGTTTTTAGAAAATTTAAATCAATTAATATAGATCTGACAGAAAAAAAAAATTATTATTTTGATACTGAGATTGCTCCATCAGCTATGAATATTGAATTTTTTGAAAAAATAAACTCACTTGCACCTTTTGGTTCAGGTAATTCTGAGCCAAGATTTATAATTAGAGATGTTAAGCTTGTTAATTCAAGAATTGTTGGTGAAAAACACATAAAAACAGTTTTTGTAGGGGCAGATACAACTATTCTAAAAGGTATTAGTTTTAACTCTGTAGAAACAGATCTGGGGTCCTACTTACTTCAAAAAAATATTAAACCATTCGATATAGCTGGAAAATTGAGTCTGAATGAGTGGCGCGGTCAAAGAAATGTAGAGTTTATTATTGATGATATTTCTGTTACTAAGTAGAAAAAAATTAGGTCCCATCGTCTATCGGTTAGGACACGTGGTTTTCATCCTCGAAAGAGGGGTTCGATTCCCCTTGGGACCGCCAACCTAATTAAAAACACTGCAAAATATGATCTGTAGTTCATAAAATTT
>Ga0307986_10000446_pt1 | contig 30909 bp, 29 predicted proteins | sample EllFjometageno82_FD_203170 | JGI IMG/M metagenome (GOLD analysis project Ga0307986, IMG submission 203170) | Marine microbial communities from Ellis Fjord, Antarctic Ocean - #82 | ecosystem: Environmental > Aquatic > Marine > Unclassified | place: Southern Ocean | collected 2014-10-09 | reverse complement strand
TAGATGAAGAGCACTCTTCAAAAGTTATAGATTCAATGAACAGAAGAAAAGGACAAATGATTGACCTTAAAGATACGGGGAAGAATAAAAAACGTATAATATTTCACGCTCCAACAAGAGGTTTAATGGGTTACACAAGTAGATTTTTAACATTAACCAAAGGTAACGGAGTAATTAATAGAATATTTCATTCTTTTGGCAAATATACAGGTGATCTCGACGGCAGAAGAAACGGAGCTTTAATTTCAATGGCATCCGGAAAAGCTGTTGCATTTGCAATTTTTAATCTTCAAGCAAGAGGTGAAATGTTTGTTACTCATAATGATCCTGTTTACGAAGGGATGATTGTAGGATTAGCATCTAAAAGTGGTGACTTAGAAATAAATGTAATGAAGGGAAAACAGCTAACAAATATGCGAACACAAGGCACAGATGAGAATGTTGTGCTAACCCCTGTAAGAAAAATGTCAATCGCTGAACAACTAAGTATGTTAAATACTGATGAAGCATTAGAAATTACTCCTAAATCACTTAGACTAAGAAAGTCTATGCTAAATCCTCACGACAGAAAAAGAAAAGCTAAAACATCTTAAAACTCTGTCCTATATAAAATAATTTTACTTACAGTTTAAATTTAGACTTCTTACTATCAACTAAAAATCCTTTTACAGTTTCTAAAGTCATTTTTTTTGCGCTCTTTCCAAAAGTACTAATTAGATTAATAATTTTTGGTGGCATTGTAATTATGTGACAATTTAATTGCTTTGCTTGAATAAAATTATAAGCCTCTCTAGTACTGGCCCAAAGAATTTCTATTTTTTTATTTTTTTTTATCAATTTAATACTTTTTTTAAATATCGGTAATGGATCTTTGCCTTTATCAGCCATCCTTCCTGCAAAAATTGATATAATTGATTTTGTTTTTTCATCTAAACAATTAAATACTTTTTTTACCTGCTCAAAAGAATAGATTGCAGTAATATTTAGTTTTATTCCCTTTGAACTCAATTCTTTTATAACTGAACCCATAAACTTTCCTTTTGAATTTACAACTGGTATTTTTACATAAACATTTTTACCCCAAGTATTAATTTTATAAGCTTGTTTGAGCATTTCTTTTTCATCATCAGCAAATACTTCAAATGATATTGGTTTTTTATTGCAGGTTTTTAAAATTTTAAGTGAATAATCTTTATAAGATTTTGCACCTGATATTCTCATTAAGCTAGGGTTTGTTGTAAAACCATCAACAATATTTTTATTATTAAAAAATTTTATTGTTTTGTAGTCAGCGCTATCACAAAATATTTTTGTTTTCATATTTTTGTTACTTATCAAAATAACATGAAAATTGATAGAATTAATTAGTTTTACTATTAAACAAAAAGTCTAAATTTTTTGGTTTTTTTCCAAGTTTAATTAAATTACCTTTTTTGATCAACGAATAAGTAAAAATATTTTCATTAATTTTTTTTGATTTTATGCTGTTCCAAAAATATTTTGAATAAAAGTCTAATATTGGTATTTCAGTTATTTGAATTACTTTACATCCCCTTTCGAGAGCTTCAATAATTGCTCCAGAAGTACCTAAAAATATAGAGTAGTTTTTAAAATTTGAAGTATTTTTAAAAGTATTACTATATTTTTTTTTTAATTTATTTATTTCATTTATAAGTTCATTATTTTTTTTTGAATTAAGCGACGCAGGATGATTTTTAATTTTAAATTTATTTAAATTTAATTTTACATTTGTAATTAAAAACTCTAAATTTTTTAAGATTTTATTACTTGATTTTATTGCTGTTGGGAGAAATATTTGATTAGTAAAATTTTTTTTTATTTTTAAAAATCTAGTTGAAGGTATTACTTTTATTTCTGCTTTTTTCCAACCTAATTTAATAAGACATTTTTTTTGATCTACCCCGTTCACAAAAATTTTAGATGGAGAATATTTTTTTTTAATTAAATTTGTTGGTATAGAGAGAGGTGGACAATGAATATAACCTAGAGTTTTTATTTTTTTTTTATTGAGGTGTTGAATGATGTGATTTTGATAAGGTTGAGCTTCATAAATAAATAAGAGTGTATTTATAGGTTTTTTTAATATTTTTTTTAATAACTGTAATATTTTGTGTGAAAGATAATTATGACTAGAAATAGAAAATAAAAAATAATAATAATCAAAAAAGAGATACTTCAAATTACATACTAATATTTTTAATAGTAGATAAATTTTAAATTTTTTCTTATTGTTGGTCTGTATTAAAATTATATTATCGTCTATTTTTGCTGGCAATTTTTGATCCAAAAAAACTACAATCCAATGAATATCTTTTAACTTACGTGAGTTTATATTGAGATATCTGTCCTCTAGCGACCCATTAGCTTTAAAATTATTTCTATAAGCCCATGTAAATATTATTTTCTTATTTGTAACTTTTTTATAATTTAGTAACTTTATTTCACTGTATCTTAATGTGTGTAAAAAATCTTTTAGAATGTCAATAAATGATGATAAAAAACTATTTTTTTGTTTTAATATTTTTTTAATATAAATGAGTCCTGTTCCATTGAGGGCATGAAAATAAGCCGGACTATCATAGTTAAATCTAAATAAAAATTGGTTAAAATATTTTAATTTTTTTTTTAATTTATTAATTAGCTTTTTATACTTACTGTCAAAATTTTTTAAATCTGAAGTCTCATACTTTTGCATAATAATCTATTTAGAAAAAAAATTGTTTTTTCTAAATCTAATAATCTTTTCTACTTTCTTTACATCTGATATTTCATCAACAGCAACAGAATTAGAATTTAGTTTTACCATCTTAATCTTAATACCCAAATCAAAAAACCTTAAAATTTCAATATCCTCCATATCTTCTATTTCACTTTTTTTTTTTAAAAAGTAAAAATTTTTAAGTTCTTTCTTGTTAAATGCGTAAATACAAACTTGTTTATAATAATTTTTATTTTTTATAATTTTTTTGGAACCTGGTATTAAAGATCTAGAAATATAAATTAACTCTTGTTTTGAATTTACAACTACTTTGGGTAAATTTAAATTTTTTGGGTCTTGTAGTTTGTTTATTTTATCATAGCCACAAATAACATGATTTGGATATTTTTTTTTTGCATTAATAATTTTTCTAATATCTCTAGAATTAACTAAAGGCTCATCTCCTTGAACGTTTATATATATTTTGGCATTTAACTTTTGTGCCGCTTCGGCAACTCTATCAGTACCAGTTAAACAACTGCTTGAAGTTAAAATAAATTTATAACCAGACTCTTCTGCCTTTTTAGCAATTTTTTTACTATCCGTTGCTATGTACAGGTTTTCTTTACCTATAGTTTTTTTGCAAACATCTGCAACTCTTAAAACTAATTCTCTACCTAAAATTTTTACTAATGGCTTGCCTCTATACCTGCTTGAACCAAATCTTGCAGGTATTATAATAACTGATTCATTCTTCATTAGTCTAAATGTTTAACTATATCTTCTGTCATTTTTTTTGCATCAGCAAATAACATCAGGGTATTATCTCTGTAAAAGAGTTCATTATCAACTCCAGCATAACCTGGGGACATGCCTCTTTTAACAAATAAAACAGATTTACATTTTTCAACATCTAAAACTGGCATTCCAAAGATTGGGCTTTTCGGGTCTGTTTTTGCAACAGGATTTGTTACATCGTTTGCTCCGATTACGTAAGCTACATCTGTATTAGCGAAATCGTTATTAATATTATCAAGCTCAAAAACCTCATCGTAAGGTACATTTGCTTCTGCTAATAAAACATTCATATGACCTGGCATTCTTCCTGCAACAGGATGAATAGCATAACTAACTTTAACATCATTTTTTTTTAACTTATCCACCATTTCTCTAAGTGCATGTTGTGCTTGTGCCACAGCCATTCCATAACCAGGAACAATTATTACGGAAGAAGCATTTTTCATTAAAAAAGCTGCATCTTCTGCGTTACCACTTTTAACTGGTTTATGTTCTGTTTTTTCTTTTGAGCTGACAGATGATGTGCTGTCAGTACCAAACCCACCAAGTATAACGTTTAGGAAAGACCTGTTCATGCCTTTACACATTATATAAGAAAGAATAGCTCCAGAAGATCCTACTAATGCACCAGTAATTATTAAAGCAGTATTTTCTAAAGTAAAACCAATTCCTGCAGCCGCCCAACCTGAATAAGAATTAAGCATTGATATCACAACTGGCATATCTGCACCACCAATTGGAATTATAATCAAAAATCCAATAAGTAGAGAAGTTATAATTAACAACCAAAAAATTTGTGTAGATTGATTAATAATTAAGTAGCTGATCAATGATATTATTAATATTCCTAATAAAGCATTTAAATAATGTTGTCCCGGAAAAGTAATGGGAGATCCAGACATTAAGCCTTGAAGTTTCATAAAAGCAATTATTGATCCTGTAAAAGTGATTGCTCCAATTGAAACACCTAGCCCCATCTCAATAATGCTTGCCGTTTTAATATTTTGAAAAGTACCAAGGCCAAAAGAGTCTGGGCTATAATATGCAGAAATGGCTACTAGTACGGCTGCAAGTCCCACTAAACTATGAAAGCCAGCAACAAGTTGAGGCATAGCTGTCATTGGTATTTTGAATGCTATAATACCGCCTAAGATTCCACCTATAGAGAGAGCAATTATAAAATAAATTAGATTACTAAAAAAAATATCTACAGATAAAATAGAAACTACTATTGCAAGTATCATGCCTGTTATACCAAAAAAATTTCCCATTCTTGAAGTTTCTGGCGATGACAATCCTCTAAGCGCTAGAATGAATAATATTCCAGTTATTAAAAATAGTACTGATGATAAATTAGCTGACATTATTTATTTCTTCTTCTTTTTGTACATTCGCAACATTCTTTGTGTAACTAAAAACCCGCCAAAAATATTAATAGCTGCTAAGGTAACTGCAACAAATCCTAATATATTTGAAAAAGATATGCTGCTTCCATCTAAGGAGCTAAAAGATGCAATGATTGCACCAACTATTATCACTGAAGAAATTGCATTAGTGACAGACATTAAAGGAGTATGAAGAGACGGTGTAACACTCCAAACAACGAAATAGCCTACAAATATTGAAAGAATAAAAATGCTTAATCTAAATATAAAAGGATCAATTTCCATAATTTTAATCTTTAATTAACGTTTTAGAAATAATTTCATCTTCTAAATTAATATTAAATTGTTTCTCTTCTTTACTATAAAGATTTCTCACAAAACTAAACAAATTTTTTGCATATAAACTTGAGGCTGTTGATGGTAATTTATTCATTAAGTTTTTAATGCCTATTATTTTTATTCCATTAACGATATTAACTTTATCAACCTCCGAATAAGCTGAATTTCCACCTTGTTCAGCCGCTAAATCATATATAATTGAACCAGATTTCATTAATTTTACAAGTTCTTCATTTAAAATTCGTGGTGCAGGTCTACCAGGAATTAGAGCTGTACAAATTACTATATCATTTTTAATCATTGCTTCTTTTAATAAATTTGCCTGTTTTTTTTTAAACTCTTCGGTTGCTTCTTTTGCATATCCCCCTGATGTTTCTAAATTTTCTTCTTGATCTACCATTAAGAATTTTCCCCCTAAACTTTCTACTTGTTCTTTTGAAGCAGCCCTAACATCTGTTGCGGATACTATCGCTCCAAGCCTTTTAGCTGTTGCAATAGCTTGAAGTCCAGCAACGCCAGCTCCTATAACTAATACTTTAGCTGCAGGCACTGTTCCCGCAGCTGTCATCATCATAGGAATTGCTTTTTCAAATTCATAAATAGATTCTATTACAGCTCTATATCCAGCTAGATTAGATTGTGAAGAGAGGACATCCATTGATTGAGCTCTTGAAATACGTGGCAAGAGTTCAAGCGAAAAAATATTGATATTTTTTTTTAATACTTCATTGAGCTTATCCTGATTATTTGAAGGATTAAAAATTCCAACAAGAATAGTTTTTTCTTTTAGTGCTTTAATTTCTTCATTGGTTGGGCAGTTGACTTTTAATATTAGATTGGAATTATCGATTACCTCTTTTGAATTGCTATAAAACTTTGTACCATTTTCCTCATATTGTTTGTCTTCTATACCTAAATGTACAGCATAATTTTTTTCTAAAATAACATTTAGGCCCAAAGCAATAATATTTTTGGCAGTTTCAGGAGTAATTGAAACTCTTTTTTCCAAATTAATATCTTCTTTTATAGATCCGACTATCATTTTTTAAAATTTTAAATTTAAAGCAGGGTTATGGCTAAAACTACTAAGATTAGAATTATTGCTATTGTTCCAAATAAAACAAGTTTAGTAAAACCATTCCAAGTATTTTTGTGTTCTTGCTCGCTCATTAGATTAACCTTGACGAGCTTTATATCTAGGGTTTTTTTTATTTATTACGTAAATTTTTCCTCTACGCTTAACTATTTTAGAGTTGAGGTCTCTTTTTCTTAGTGATTTTAATGAGCTAGCTATTTTCATAAGATTTAAATTTTTAGCCTGGCAATGTCCTACTCTTCCATGTCTTAAGACAAAGTACCATCGGCGCTGAAGGACTTTACTTCCGAGTTCGGTATGGGATCGGGTGTGGCCCCTTCGCAATAATTACCAGGCAATGCTTTATAGTATTTTTATAATTAAATGTAAATGAAATTAAAACAGCTAAATAGAAGGATGGTGGGACATGCAAGGATCGAACTTGCTACCCCTTCGATGTCAACGAAGTACTCTACCATTGAGCTAATGTCCCTTAATAATTACACTATATACAATTATTGAGTAATTTTTCTATATTATCTTACTTTTAATTCTTTTATTATCGTGCTGTTTTATGTGCTCCGATTAACAAAAAAAGGCGCACCGAAAATAATTTTACAAATTAAAAAAATTTTTTAATTGTAAATTTATTAAAGTTAAAAGAGGATGTCTTAAGCTTAAATTCTTTCTTTTTAGTTTTTTACTATTAATTTTTAACCAGTGTTTTAATTCAGAAATATATTCCAATTTTTTAATCTTTGAAGTATTGTTGTTATGTGATCTATAATAAGCAAGTGGTTTTTGTATTACGTGAAATGAATATTTTAAACTTAGATTTATAAATAAATCAAAATCTCCTATTATATTATACTTGTCGTTAAATTTATTTTTGTCAAAGATTTTTTTGTCTATTAATACAGTTAGAAGACCAACACAATATTTTTTCATTAGGTCACTTGCAATCATACCTGATTTCATTTTTGATCTTGTAAATAAAGAACTTTTTTTTTTGTTTTGATCGTAAATATAAAGATTCGAATAAATAATTTTTATGTTTTTATTTTTTTTTAATAACAGAACTTGTTTGGTTAATTTATCTTTTGCCCACCAATCATCTACATCTAAAAAACTTATAAAATCACCTTTTGCTTTTTTAATAGCAAAATTTCTTGCAGAGTATAAGTTAGTTGAAATTTTGCTTTTATAATATTTTATTCTTTTATCTGAAAAACTTTTTAGTATTGAAGCACTTTTATCGGTTGATTGATTGTCCCAAAATATAATTTCAAGATTTTGATAAGATTGTGACAGAACACTTCTGATACATTTTTTTAAATATTTTTCTCCATTTAAACAATTAATAATAACACTTATTTTAATATTTTCTTTTATTTTATTTATCATTGCAATAAGATTTAATGGTTGAATCTAGACCTTTCAAAAACGTAACTTTCGGTAGCCATCTCATTTTTTTTTTACTTTCATTTATATCCGGATAGCTTTTAAGAGACTCTTCTTTTCTTAATTTAATTTTTCCAAATAGTGGTTTACCACCTTTTGTTTTTTCTTGTATTATTTTTATAATTTTTTTAATTATGATTGGTTTACCGCTACCAATATTAAAAATTTTTCCTTCTGTCTTATTATTCTTTAAGGATTTAAATATTGCTTCTACGGCATCATCAATATGTAAAAAATCTCTAGCTTGTTTGCCGTGCGAACAGAAAAATTCCTTATTTTTTAAACAACTAGAAATTACAACTGGTAAAAATCTATTTAAATCTTGTTTGGGTCCATATACTTGATAAAATCGAAGAATAGTCACAGGAAATTTTTTTTCTTTAAAAAGTTTAACTAAATACGCAGATGATAAAAGTTTAGATTTTCCATAAATAGAAATCGGGTTACATTTTAGGTTTTCTTTATGCGGTGCTTTAAGTAATCCATACTCAGAACTACTACCAATTTGAACAAATGATTTTATTTTTTTTTTTAAAAAAAAATCTGCTAGATTCTTACATCCCAAATAGTGTGAGTTATATGTTTTTTTACTATCTTTATGGTTTACGTGTCCACCAAGATTAATAATATAATCATAATTTTTTTTTAGTTTTTTTGTAATATTTTTTTTTTTTGATATGTCGCAGATTATATAATTTATTTTTTTTAAAAATCTTTCTTTTTTCGGTAAATTTAATGAGACGCTAGTTACATTCCATTTTTTTAATAAAGACTGTTTAGCTAAATGGTAGCCTATAAAACCTGTTCCACCAATAATCAATATTTCTTTACTCATTAAAACATTTTAGATAATAAATTTTTTATGTATGGAATATCTCTTTTAGTGTCTAAACATTGCCATAATGAGTGATGTTTATATGCACTAAGTTGTTTTTTTTTGGCTATAGTTTCTAATGGATATCTTTCTAATATTGATTTGTCATTTTTAATATAATTTATAAATTTTTTAGTAATAATAAAGTAACCACCGTTAATCCAGCTTGATTTAATTGGTTGCTTTTCTGTAAAATCTATAACTTCATTGTTTTTCAAAATTATTTCCCCAAATCTTGCTGGCGGATTTACAGCCGTAACAGTCACCATTTTATTTTGACTATTATGAAAATTTTTAAGTTTTGATAAATTTATATTACCTAGTCCATCTCCATAAGTAAGAAAAAATTTATTGTCTTGGATAAGTTTTGAGGCTCTTTTTAGTCTACCACCAGTCATTGTTTTTTGACCTGTATCAAGAAATGTTATACTACAAATTTTTCCAAATAATTTTAATTTAATTTTTAAACCTTTTTTTAATTTTTTTTTTATTAAAAAAGTAGTTTTTTTTTTTGAGAAGTACTCAAATATCTTTTCTCCTTTATAGCCAAGTGCAATAACAAAATCACAGTGCCCAAATTTTATAAATGTTCTCATTACGTAAAGAATAATTGGTTTCTTTTGAATTAAAACCATAGGTTTTGGAATTACTTTTGTAATTTCTTCTAATCGTGAACCTAACCCACCTGCTAAAATTACTACTTTCATTTATATTTATTTATAAAATAATTGATTTGATCAAAAGTTATTATTTTTCTTTTTTTAAGATATTGGTAATACCATTCTGCTGTTAACTCTACAGTCTCTTTGAAATTTAATTTTGTTTTCCAATTTAGTTTATTTCTAGCAAATTTTGAATCTAATACTAAAATTTTAGTTTCATAAATTTTTTTTATTTTTTTGGGAGATTTCCATTTTCCTAAAATTATTTTTTTATTTAACTCTCTCAAAACGTCATTTACAGTATTATTTGAGATAGTGCTTGGTCCAAAATTAAATGATTTTCCGCTTAATTTATTTTTTTTACTTAATTTATGGGCAAGTTTTAAATACCCTACTAGGGGTTCTAACACGTGTTGCCATGGCCTGGTAGCATCAGGATTCCTAACTTTCAAAGTTTTTTTTCTAATTATTGACTTAATAAAATCAGGAATAATTCTATCATCAGACCAATCTCCTCCTCCTATAACATTTCCTGCTCTTGCTGTTGCAATTTTTATATTTTTATTAAATTTTAAAAAAGAATTATATTCAGAAAAAAATACGTGTTCTGCAGATGCCTTAGAAGCACTATACGGATCATAACCGCCTAATTCATCACTTTCTTTATATCCTGTAATTTTTTCTTTATTTAGATAACATTTATCGCTTGTAACAATTACTATAGTACATTTAGTTTTTAATAATTTAATACTTTCAATTAAGTTTAAGGTTCCAATTACATTTGTAGTCCAGGTTGATATAGGTTTTTTATAAGAAGTATTTACTAAAGATTGAGCAGCTAAGTGAAATATTATGTCTGGTTTTACTGATAGAATATGGTTTTTTAATTTATCAAAATTTCTTATATCTAAATTTTTATTTTTTATTTTTTTATTAATTCCTAAATTTCTATAATGAGAATTTTTTTTTACATCAAAAGAAACTCCATAAATTTTAGATCCTAATAAATATAATAGTGATGTTAGCCAGCTTCCTTTAAAACCTGTGTGACCAGTAATTAAAACTTTTTTTTTTTTATAAAATTTATTTAATTCTTTCATATATATTTAATTTATTTACAAAGTAATTTTATACATTAATTTGTTATAATTTGATTTTATATTATTGCTAAGAATATATTTGTTAAATTTAATTGATTTGCTTTCTGCTACGGTTTTTAAACATTTTAATAAATCACTAATACCATTAACATAATACACGGCACTATTTTTTTTCGATACATTTTCTTCAGATTTACAAAATTTATATCTTTTATAGGGATCAAAGAGTATTACCGGTATATTAGAATAAAGTGAGTCTTCGGCGATTGTTGATGAGTGGGTAATTGTCACATAAATTTTTTTAAACAAAGATTTATTTGACTCTTTTGTAAAGTGTAAATTTTTATATTTTATTTTTAAGTCTTCAATGCTGTTAAAATTACCAGGATGTGGCTTAACATAAATTTTTTTTTCAATATTTTTAGCCAATATATTTATTTTGCTTAGGCAGTTTAGAGTTTCGTAAAATGTTTCAATGCCGTAACTTCGATAACACCAAAAATCTTTATTTTTTAAGGCAAATAAAATTTTTTTACCGTTGGTTTTCGCTACGTTGTTAAAAATTAAGTTACCTGAAACTACATAATCTTTTTTTCTTATATTATTTTTTTTTACAAAATCTAATGAAATTTTAGATTGCATAACATTAATTGCATGTTTTGAATAAATTTGTTTAGAAAGATTGGTATTAAAAATTTTTCCTTCTTTGTTAAAATGTTCATTTAAAGATCCGTGTGGAATATTTAAGGTTTTAATATTAAGTTTCTTTCCAATTTCTAGATATCCACCATCTATTCCAACGGCCATATTTGACATGATTAACTTGAAAGAATTATTTTTAAATATTTTTTGAACAGCCAATACTTTGTTTTGTTCGCTAGTAAAATAATTTGTAATTAAATTTTTGTCTTGATAAATAATCTCAGATATTTCATGCTCTTTAAATAAAATTTTTGGAAGTTTTACTTGTAAATTTTTTCTTGTATTATTTTTTCTTTGTTTTGTTGTCTCTGTTATCTCTAACGGATATATTTTGAAAAAAGTTAAAACAATTCTCTTAAAAATATTAATTTTTTTGTAGAAGGGTATAACTACCATGTAATTATTTTTATATGTCCAAAATAATATTCTTTTAAAATTATAGGAAAGATTATTTAAAAAAATTATTTTTTTTTTATTTTTTTTAATATTAAGGTTTGCTTCAAAAAATTTAACATTATTAACAGTTAATTTTTCATTCAAAATAGGAGTAATAGACAGTACTTTTATATTTTTAAAAATTTTTTTTAAAAATATAGAGATAAAATAGTTCTTGCCATAATAAATGGTTGTTTTGCTCCAACCTGAAGTAAAAATTTTTTTTATTTTGTTTTTTTTATTTATAGAGTTAATAATAAAGTATAAAAAGAAAAAACTGGTTAATTTGTGTTCTAACCATCTGTAATAATTTTTTTTTATACTTTCTAACGTGAGAAATTTAATCTTATTTTTTTTTAATATTAGTTCTGTGTTTTGTTGTATTTTTTTGTGCAACTCATTATCTGAAAATTTAGAGATATCTATAAATGGTATTTTATTATTTTCACAATAAAGCTGTAATTCAAGACTTAAAGGTAAGCAGTAAAAATTACTTTCTTTAATATTTTTTATAATAAATTTTAGTTCATCTATATCTTGGGCAATTACAATTTCTTTATACATTTATAAAACTTTACAATTAATCATTTTAAATTTTCAAATTAAATTTTTTTAAGTTTTATTTACCTGCTTCTTTAATTTTCAACTACTATTTTTTTCAAATTCATTTTTAAAACAAAGAATATTTTTTTTTCCCCATTTACTCTCATAAAAAGTTGCTGCAGATTTTAGAGCTACATTACTTGATGCTTTACTTTTAAATTCTCTTAATAAGAAATACATGTAGCTTGAAACTCTTAAATAACCTTTATCATCATTAAATGAATCTATCATATTGTTTATTTGCGACCAGTCACCGATGGAACTTTTTAATGAGTTATCCTTAAATTTAATTATTGTATTTTCTAATCTGTCTAGATTAGAAACAATTAAATTAGCTTCATGTGCATATATTTCTTTTTCCAAAGATTTTAAGTTTGAATAATCACAAAAAATACCTCTTTTTCCTCTACTAGTACACTCAAGTAAAGCAGATGGAAATGACGAGGCGGTAGCAACTGTAAGATCTGCGATTGAGGAGTAAAGAAAAGGAAATTTACCAAAAGGATTTTCTACCATGTAACAAGATTTTTTTTTTTTTAAATAAAGTAATTTTTCATATATTTCTTTGTTTTTTTTTAGATACATATTTCTTTTTGATTTTACTATTAAAAAAACTTCACTATTTTGAGAAGCAAAATCTATAAAAATATTGTAATATTTAATAAAATAATCTTCTGTTATTACTTGATACTCCATGTGATCATTCTTAGAACAATTACTGTCTAAAACTAATATAACAAATTTTTTATTGTTTAATTTAATAATTTTTTTAATCTTTTCAATTTCTTCAATATTTTTTTTAGTAAAAACATTATTAGTATCACCTGTAATTAAAACGTAGTCACTCTTATTAAAAGAATAATTTAATAACCTGTCTGCACTGTCACTTTGAGTAACAAAATTTACGTCAGTAGACAAAGTTCCCATAAAATCGTACACACCTTTTGTAATATAAGATCTAACTCTTCCTACTGAACAAGCATCTAATACTTTTAATGCAATATGTTTTTCTAATTTACTCAATTTCATTTCATGGGAATCAATGTTGATTTTAATGTTGAATTTTTTAAAAAAACTATACCAGTACCGAATATTATCTAATAATTTAAGAGAAATATTACCTAAATACTTTTCTTCTTCTGTGTCTAGGACACTTTTAATTTCTGTAATTATATCTTTTGAAAAATTTTCTTCTATTTCTAAAAAATCTCTTGTTAGATCAAAGGTGTTAAATCCTCTAGATTTGAGAATCTCATTAAATTTTATTTCTTTTTTATACTTATCTACTTGTGATCGTCTTTCAAAATAAATTAGAACATCCTCTTTGTTAAATTTTTTTGAATCATGCCAAAATAAATCTGATCGTTTATTTATATCCATCCCTTCATTGAAACTTACGCCAATCTTGGGATTAGGTTTACTTGTGTCTTTAGTGGTAAACAATTTTGATAAAATTTTTAGAGTAGTTTGAGAAATAGATTTATAAAATTTAATTAAATTTGAAAAAAGAAATTTTTTTTTATCGATATAAAATAATTTTTCCTTGAATGGAATATTTTTCTCTTTAAGATAATTTATTAAATAAAATTTATTTTCAGAATATTTAACATTAATATAAAAAATATCTTTTGAAGCATGACTTTTTTTATAATTATATAACGCAATATTACTAGATACAGGAAATGAAGTTAAATAAAAAAAAGTTTTAAAGTAATTATCTAAACTTTGCTTGTCTAATTTTTTTGTTAATATTTTATATACTTTAGTTTTTTGAAAGTTAAAAAATGAGTAATTACTGATATCTTTACCAATTTTATAACTTTCATGTACTAATGTTAATCCGTCTTTATTTCTTTTATCTAAATACATTTAAAATTTAAAATCATGTAAATTATTTTTATCTAAAGCTACTTTTTTGATTATTAATAAACTTAAAGTTTTTATAATAAAAGCTCCTTTTAGAGGCTTTAAGATTATAAAAATTAATGATTCAATTTGGTGTGAAAAAGATTGGCAGTAATTATCTAAAAAAAATTTAATCTTCATATATAAATGTTTCTCTTTCATTTCATCTTCTAAAGAATTAACTATTATAAAATATTTCATCTCCAAACAAATTGTTTTTTATCTGGTGTTTTCCATGTGTTACCATATTTTTTTTTTAAATATTGAGTGGCGTTATGTGGAATCGAAAAATTTTCATTATAAGCTTTAGTTTTTTTTAATTTTTTTAAATCTTTCAAATTAAAGATTATATATTGATTTCTATTGTTGCCTTTAGTTTTATACTCATATCTATTAAACCAAAATTTTTTATTCTTTATAAAAAAAATATTAATATCAAAAATAATATAGTCATAATAAAACTGTATTTTTTCAATTTTTTTTTTATGTAAAAATTTCTTTACTGAGTTTGGGTTAGATAGTTTTTCAAATTTTGATATTAAATTATTTAAATTTTTTTTTTTTGCATCTATAATGCCAACATCAATATCAGTGGGCCTACCTGCAAAAGACTGTTGCCTGATAGCACCTAATAAACAACCACTAGTTAAGAATGAAATAATTTTTTTTTCTTCACAAATTTTTGTAAAATTAATTAATAACTTCAATCCATACACATGTTTTAGAGGTAATCGCCAATAAAAAGGATATTGAAATTTAATTATTAAACATTTTATTATAAAACGATAAAATTTTATTTTAAGCAAAATTATTACTAATATTTTTTTAACCACTGGATATTTTTTTAGAAATATTTTTTTTAGGGAATTTTTAATAAAATTTTTAAAATTTCGATAAATAAAATTATTATTTTTTTTTATTATTAACATCTTAATTTAACCAATCCTTATTTTTTTTTAAGAAAGAGGAAGAGAAGTCTGATGCAATTTCTCCTTGAAGCTTATGGTATGGTTTTGTTACTTGCTTTTTGTAATCTGAAATATTTAAATTTTTTAAAAATATTTTTTTAAACTTATCCTGTAGTATCAATTCTTCATTACTTAAATGTTTATTTTTCTCAAATTTTTCGTAAACTTCTAATGTAAAATTTTTAACTTCCTCCTCTGTATAATCTAATAGCTCAACTTTTTTTTCTTTAAAGAGTTTTGAGTTGAAAGCATAAGCAAGTTTATGTTCAAAAATTTCAGATATTGACAAGTTTTTATTTTTGATTTTAGAAAAATGTTTTTTAGTAGTAAAAATAAATCTTTTACTATGTAGCCTTAAATCTCCAATAGGAACACTCATTACTCCCATTGGTCTATTAAATAAGTAAGGTATACTATCTACACCGTATCCTGTTGATAAAAAAAAAGAACAATTAGCTCCTAAGAAAATATCCATAAATTCACTTCTAAGATCTGAATTAGCATAATCAATTATCATTTTATTTTTGGTATTAAATTTTTTGTCGGCCAACGTACCCATCCTAAAAACAAAATAGCCTCTGTCTGTTAAAATTTCAGCTGCTGAAATAAAATTATCAATATTAGAATTTCTAAATTCATGTCTGTCAATATTTTGAATATTTACAGACTCTTTAAATTTACTAAACTTATTATCTCTTACGCCAAGACAGACAAATTTTTCTCCATTTTTTAGACCAAACTCTTTAAGTTTTTTCTTTCCATTATTTATTTCATCAGATGAAAAGCTTAGAGGTTGATATTTTTCAAATAAATTATCTACATCATACTCAAATTTAGATGAAAAAATCTCAATAGAATTTATGCTTGAGGCAGGTAATAACTTATTAATTTGGTCAATTTGTTTTAATAAAAAAGAAGGAAAAATTTTTATTTTTTTTTTCCACATATTTAATAAATAATAGTTAGAAACTTTTTGTTCCTTATCTAAATAAATTATATCTAAATATGGTCTTCTTGGCTGATCTATTAATAGTTTTTTTTTGGAATAATATAATCCAACGAAACCTAGTAAATCACCAAAATTATACGCAGTAATTCTTTCAATTCTTATAATAAAAATTGGGTTTAATAACTTTATTATAATAATTAAAATCAATGCCAAAAAATAAATTGGTAAATAAAGTAAATATTTAAAAAAAATTTTATTTTTTTTAAAAAGTTCGTTTAAACCTTTGTTAACAACACCGTTATATTGTTTTAAAAAAAAATTCATTGTTTTAGATGGATGAAGAAAAAAATTTATTTTCCATTATTTTAATGATTTTCTAACTGCAGATAAAATTTTTTTTTGATTTATGTAATATTCTTCCTCGAGAGATTGGCTCATAGGTGTATGGCTATCCGGTAATGCAACTCGTATAGGTTTTGATTTCATTTTAATATCAGGACTTTCAATAACTGAAGTTATTATTTCAGCTGCAGCTCCATAACTCACCCAGCCAGGATCAACTACAATTAAACGCCCAGTTTTTTTTACTGAATTAATAATTGTGAACCTATCAATTGGACTTAGTGTTCTTGGATCGATGACTTCTACACTAATATTTTCTTGATTTAATATCTTTGAAACTTTTAAACAGTCAAGAAGCATGCACCCTATTGCAATAATACTAACATCGCTTCCTTTTCTTCTTACAACAGCTTTCCCATACTTTACTCTGTAAGGTTCTGATGGCACATTATCTCTTAAATTAAACAATGATCTGTGCTCTAAAATTATACAAGGATTTTCTCCAAAAATACTCTCTAGCAGTAATCCTTTTGCATCAAATGCAGTTGATGGCATTGCAACATTAATACCTGGCAAATTTGCAAACCAAGCATGAAAGCTTTTTGAATGTTGAGGACCTTGACCCCAACCTCTTCCAACTATAGCTCTAATTACTACTGGGGCACTTGATTTATTATTTGATTTGAACCTCCATAATGAAAGCCAATTAGTAATTGCGTCTAAAGAATATAATAAGAAATCAATTCTAATGTGCACTAATACCACTTTTAATCCTGCTATTGTTGCTCCGATAGCTGCTGAAGTCATTAAGCTTTCGGCAACAGGAAAGTCCCTGACTCTTTCACTTCCAAATTTCTCAACTAAACCTGAAGTAGTGCCAAAAATTCCTGACTTGTAGTCTATTAGTTGTCCCATAGTTATTACTTTAGAATCAAGCTTCATACTTTGAGACATTGCCTCATTAATCGCTTCTGCATAAGTAATATTTTTTGTTTTAATCAATTTTAGTATCCTTTTGGTTGAAATAAATCTTGTGTGTCATCAAAATCACTTTTTTCTATATCTTTTAATTTTTTATCAGCCTCTTTGCTTAGATTTGAAATATTTAGATGTTCAAAATTATCGAACTTTGGAAATTTACTTTTTTTTGCAAAACTAAAACACTCTGTAATTTTTTTTCTAATTTTTTTTTTTAGTTTCTCCTTATAATTGCTGTTAATAATATTTTTTTTCATCAATTCTTTTTCAAGAAGTTTTATTGGACAATTATCCTTCCAAAATTTTACTTCTCGTTTTGATCTATAACTGTTTAAATCATCAGAAGTTGGTCCGACGTGCCCGTCATATCTGTAGGTAAAAGTTTCTAATAAAAATGGTTTATTTTTATTTCTTGCTTTTTTGAATGCTTTTTTTAATTCTTTATAAACAAGACAAACATCATTTCCAAAAATTGCTTTACTTTCAATGCCAAAAGAGTTTACTTTTTTTGCTATACCTTCGCCAGATTGTCTTTTTGATTGAGGGGAGAAGACAGAATAATTATTATTCTCACAAATAAATACGGATGGTAAATTTTTTAAAGAGGCATAATTTATACTTTCCCAAAATATTCCTTCATCGGTTGCTGATTCACCAAAACCAGAAACAGATAATTTTTTATTTTTTTTTTTAAATTTTAATGCCATTGCTGTGCCTACTGAAATTGCTACCGCTCCTGCCAGAATCGCTCCGCTAAAAAAATTATTTTCTGGAAATGAAATATCTTGTGAACCAGCTAAACCAGAATTAGCACCTGTTTCTTTTCCATATATTTCAGCAAATAATTTATTCATTGGAGCTTTTTTTGCTAGATAATATCCGTGAGATCTATGATGAGAAAATAGATAATCATCTTTTTTTAATAATAGTGATAAAGCAGCCGGGACCGCTTCTTGTCCTGTACAAAAATGAACCGGGCATTTCATTTCATCTGCAGGATGATATTCATTTGATAAAAGTTCCTCACATGTTCTAAGTTCATTCATAAAATCATATAATTTTATTAATTCGTTGCGACCCATTCCTTTAATCGAAAGTTTTTTATATTTATTAATTTTGATTAGATCTTTGTGATTTAAATTCTTCATTTTTAGATCAATTTAATTGATTTCATCATTTTAATATTAAAATATTTTTTATCTTCGAAAGATAAGGAACTAGATAAGAGCCTACATATCCTGATTCACCTGTTATTAATATTTTACTCATATAATTTATTTTAAAAGATGTTCGGCACTTTTTAAAATTTTATCTTTTTTGACGTAGTGTTTATTTCCCATTGTTTCAACTGAGTAAGCAGCGGCTAAGGAACCTATAAATAAAGATAAACTTTTTGTCATTCCTCCTTTTAGGCAAGTAGATATTAATGATAACATGGCGTCACCAGCTCCAATTTTATCCAGTGCTTTTTTAGCAAAAGCCTCACAAATTTCAAATTTATTAATTTTTTTATTATATAAAATTGATCCTTCCTTCCCTCTAGTCACAATCAAATCTTTTATATTTTGTTTTTTTGCTAAAGATTTCATTAAAATTCTTAAGTCTCCATTTTTATTCCTAAATTCTTGTCTAATTTCATTTTCATTTATTATCACGCAATCAATATGCTTATATTTTTGCATAGTATGGTAACCAACATTAGCTGCATTAATTTGAGCATTTAAAGCTAAAAATTTTGATTTATTACAAATAACTTTTGCAGCATTAGATGATATAAATCCATGTCCATAATCAGCCACTATTACTAGATCATATTTGGGAATAGTCATTTTTAATTTTTTTAAAAGTAATTTTTCATTTTTATCGCTAAGCGGCTCGTCGTTAAGATCATAAACTCCTAAAAGTTTATTTTTACTAATATGATCTAAAAATCTTCTCTTATAAATTGTGGGCGAATTGTCTTTTTTAATATAATCAAATTGAATTTTTTTTGGTAAAAATTTTTTAATAATATTAAGTTTGTTATTTTTTTCACCAATCATACTTAATAATTTTATATTGCTGCTAAACGTTGATAAATGACCTGTAATTGCAGCAGCACCTCCTAAATATATTTCATTTTTCATTTTTCTCAATGCTAGAACTGGTTCTTTTCCTGATTTTCCTAGCGCCTCACAAAATACGTATTCATCTATAATAGTTTCGCCAATAACTAAAACTTTTAAATTTTTTATATTATTAAGCAATGACTCAATTTTTGCAAAAGAGATTAATTTTTTTATTTTTTTAATAATTTTATTATTAGAATTTTCAGAAAAATTAAATCTGTTTATTAAATTACTAGAACTAAAAACTTTTCCTGAGGTATAAGCTACTTTACCTTTAATTTCTTTTATAGACTTAATTTCATTTTTGATTTCTTTTGTGACATCATTATTATGATCGATATAATCTGGGCCTTTACAGTAAATATTTGGTCTAATTTCTTTAATAATTGATACAGCTGTTTTTGAGTTATTTAAAACAACGTAGTCTACTACTGACAGACTAGATATTGCCTCTAATCTATTTTTTTCATTAAATGCTGGTCTACCTGGTCCTTTGTTGACTAATCTATCTGGTGTTAAGCTTACAACAAGAATGTCTCCATATTTTTTAGCTTCTCTAAAATGATTAATATGACCCAAATGAAGTAAATCAAAAACACCATGACATAAAACTATTTTCTTATTATTAAGTCTTAATTTTTTTAATTTAATTTTTAAGTTTTGGATTGAAATTATTTTTTGAAACATTATTAATTTTTTTTCAAGTATTTAAACCAGATTTCAGTTGCTTTATCTATTTTTTTTGGCGTCCACACTGGAGCATTCTTCCAATGTTTTATATTTTTTATTAACATTTTTACTCCATTAACAATTTTTATTTTTGGCTTCCATTTCAAATGTTTTTTTATTTTTTTTACACAGGCTAACGATCTATCGGGTTCACCAGGTCTCTTTGGAATATTTATTCTTTTTCCTCCTATAACTTTTGCAATTAAATTAACCGTAGTTTCAATTCCACTTCCAATATTATATATTTCTCCTGACTTACCTTTTTTTGCTGCTAAAATAAGTGCATCAACTAAATCATTTACATGAATAAAATCTCGTGTTTGTTTTCCATTTCCTACAACTGTTAGAGGTTTGTTTGCAAGTTTTTGTGCTAAAAAAACACCAAACACTGCTCCATATGCTCCTGAAGTTCTTGATCTTTGTCCGTATACATTAAAAAATCTCATAGAAATATTTGGCATTTTATATACTTCACACCAATGTAAAACTAACTGCTCACCCAAATATTTTGTAAGTGCGTAAGGGTATTTTGTATCAATATCAGCTTTTTCATTTGTAGGAAATTTATTAGGAAGTCCGTAGCAACTAGCAGATGCTGCATAAATTAATTTTTTTATTTTATTTTTTTTTGCAATTTCTAGAATATTTAAAGTTCCTTGCACATTTGACTTGAAATATTCATTTGGATTATTAATACTTGGTACTATATCTGCTTTTCCAGCTAAATGAAAAATCCAGTCTATATTTCTAAGCTTGTTTTTAAATCTACTTAGATCTTTGGAGATGTCATATTTAAAAAATGTTACATTTTTTTTATTTTTTGATAGATTAGCAATTCTTCCAGTGCTTAAATCATCAATAACTATTACCTTATGGTTTTTAGCGACTAATTTATCAACTAAATTACTTCCAATAAAACCTGCCCCACCTGTTACTAAACATTTCATATTTTAAAATTTTGTATTATTTTTAAATTATTATTTTTTTTTTTTGATAAGAATATTTTCAACCTCTTCGAAAATCACATGACCTAAAAAAATATGGCTTTCTTGAATCCTTGCTGTGATTTTAGACTTAACAATTAAATCAATATCGGCAAGATTTTTTGCTTTCCCGCCGTGATTACCTAAAAAAGAAATTGAATGAATGCCCATTTTTTTTGATAATTTTAATACTTTTAAAATATTTTTTGAATTTCCAGACGTTGAAATAGCAATTAGTGTATCGCCTTTCTGACCAAGGCCTTCTAGATTTCTAGCGAAAATATTTTCAAAACCTATATCGTTACCACATGCAGTTATAGTTGAGGCATCTTGGGCTAAAGCAATAACTGGGAAAGATCTTCGATTTACTTTTGGTCTTAATCTGATTAAAAATTCTGTTGCTAAATGTTGTGCATCTGCAGCAGAACCTCCATTTCCACATATTAAAATTTTTTTATTATTATTTATTGTTGAGGCTATTAGTTTAATAGAATAGTTAATTTTATTTTGTAAAAAAATTAATTTTTTTTTCGTACTTATTGAGTCTTGTAATGCTTTTTTTAAATTCATTATTTTTATAAATTAAATACTATATTTTTTTTTTTTTTAAGCTAATTAATTTTTCAACAAGATTACCTTTCATACAACCAGCTTCTCTTGTTACAATACATTTTTTCATAAATTGTTTAAATAAATAATACTTTTTCAATATTTTTGATTAATTTCTCATGTTTTTTTATGCCACTTAAGTGACTATGTATTTTAATATTTTTTTTCTTAGATAAAAAATAAGCATAATAATAATTCATTAATGTAGACTCAAAGTGAAACCATGATCTTGTGGGACCCCAATCTAATTTGGGATTAAATAAAGATTTATATATTTGAAATGTATTTAAATCATTTGCATTTTGATCTAAATAAAAATCCCAGCCAAAAATATTAATTTTTTTACAAAATGGTATTAGAGCTAATACCGAAGGTATGAAAGAGCCATTAGGAGTAAAGTAATTCCTTGCCTCACTTTGAGTCTGATAAGGTTTACGAAAATTTTCAGTTATGCTTAGTATAATTTTTTTTTTATATTTTTTAAACTCAGCTATTTCTTGCTGTTGAAATGTAACACTATAAGGTTTGTGATAATTATTACTTGGAATATAGTCTCCAGATATTAACTCCTTTTCTCCTTCAATGTTTAAAATATTACAATCATTATCAATTAAATCCCGACAAGTATCTTGTCTACCAACAACATAAAAAAGGTTTTCATTATTGTATGGTTCTAGGGTATCAATATTTGAATTAAATCTTGCATCGTGATGTGTGTAGTTGATAACTAAAGATCCATCTTTTTTTTTTCTTAAAGCAGCCCAAAAACTTATAAGAAAAGTTGGGTCTTTAAATTTTTTTATATCATCAATATTAAAACTACTTCCATAAGCTACAACATTAACTTCATCAAAGTATTTCATAGTACTTTTTTCTTTGGATATAATCTTTACAGGTAAAAAATTTTCTTTATTTAGTTTATGTCTCTGTTCCGGTTGGGGTAATAATTTTCTAGTAGAGAATTTATATGTGATGGTTGGATAGAGATTTAAACTCAAATACATAAAAAAAATATCTATAATTCTTTTTACTATCTTTATTGTTTTATATATTATTGTAAGTATTTTATAAATATCACTTAATATGTAAGTTTTTTTAAAAAAATTTTTAATATGCAATAATTGTTTCATAATTTATTTACTAATATCTTGATTGCGAAGAATTAAATCATCAATTTTTCCTCGATCTTTAATTTTACCATCTTTAATAAAAAAAACTTCGTTACAAAATTTTAATGAAGAAAGTCTATGAGAAACTATAATGGAAAAATTATTTTTTTTTAGTTTAAAAAAATCATTTATAACCTCATCTTCAGTTTTCCGGTCCAAAGAACTAGTTGCTTCATCTAAAATAAAGATATTTGGCTCTGTATACAAAGCTCTTGCGATGCCAATTCTTTGTATTTGTCCTCCAGATAACCTGATACCTTGTGATCCAACCTTGGTGTTTAATTTGTTAGGCAGGCTAGAAATAAAGTTTTTTAAGCCAGCTAACTCTATAGTACGTAAAATTTTTTCTTCGCTAATTTCATTTTCATTCTCACCTATGGCAATGTTTGTTTTTATAGAATCGTCATTTAAATAAACACTCTGTGGTACATAACTTAAATTTTTATACCAAGCGTTTAGGTCATTTTTTATATCTTTACCATCGGCTAAAATTTTTCCTGAAGTGGGTTCAAGTAAACCTAAAATTATCTTAATTAGTGTAGATTTTCCGCACCCTGTTTTACCTATAATTCCAATTGATGAATTTTTTTTTATTTCAATATTTATATCTTTTAAAACAAACTTATCTGTATTTTGGTATTTGTAAGAAACATTTTTAATAATAATATTATTTGAAATTAAATTTTTATTTTTTAAATTATCGCTTAATTTAATTTGATAAGAATTATTTTTAATTTCATTAAATTCTTTAACAATTGACTCAAAAGATACTCTACTTTTTTTTAAAGCTGAAAAACCTAATAAGATTTGATTAAATGACGGTATCAACCTTAAAGCACACATTCCAAATAAAGCCAATAAAGGTAAAAGATCTTGAATACTACGATCGTTATACATGTAAAAAATAATGACAGACACAATAGCTAAAACAGCTAATGTTTCAAAAATAAGTCTTGGAACTTTTGAAAAAAGGTGATGAAAAAAATCGCTATGCTTTAATAAAGCAATATTTTTTTTAAATTTATTAAAAAAAAATTTTTCTTTTAATAAAATTTTTATGTCTTGTATGTTGCCGAATATTTGATTTACAATTTTAATTTGCTTTCCTCTTTCATTAAAATTAATTTTTGCTAAGTTGCTTAATTTTTTTTTAAAAGTAAAAAATATAAGAAATGAAAAAAAAAATATCCCAGTCATTACTGATAAACTAACTAGCGTATTTACAAATAATAATACTGAGAATATAAAAAAAACTATTAAAATTTCCCTAGTTAAATTTAGTAATGCCTCTATATAAGTGTTCGCTAAATCTAGATCACTACTCAAGCTTCTAAGCATTAAAGCAGGATTGTTATTAAGAAAAAAACTGTAAGGTTGAGAAAAGTAAAAATTAAGTAACTTATCTGAATTCCTGATCCTTAAATCTTTAAAAAATTTTTGCTGGTAATAATGAACAGTAAAAAGATATACATTTTTTAAGATAAAAATAAAAAATAAAATAAGAGAAAAAATTATTATTAAATGACTTTGATCGTAATCTAATTTATTAAGTTGGTTCTGCACTACAATTGGTGATTTATCTATAAAGTCTAAGGGACTCACTGCCAATTTTAGAAGGAGTGGGATTGTTCCAATGCTCAAAATTTCAAGTAGGTTTCCAAATATAACTAAGATGACTATAAAAAAAAGTGATGAAAGGTCTTTACGGTTTAAATAAGAAAGTATTTGAGTAATCATTTATTAAAAATTATTTGGTTAACAATTTTGCTATTTGTAAATCTTCATAGGTGTCAATATCAATTTTTTTTAAACTTGATTTGTACAATACAGTTTTATTTTTTATTACAAAATTTTTATATTTTTTTAAAAAATTAATTTGTGATAAATAAATACTTCCATCTTCTACATAATAATTATTAGGATAATCTTGCCTGTTAAGTGATTTTATTGCTTTTTTTTCCAAAAAATCCCAAGAATTTTTTTTTAACTTAAAATACTTATATGGGTGTTCTTCTGCTTCTGAAACTGAAATCAATGATTGAATTTTTTTACTTTTAAATCGATTGATCATTTTATTCACTTCATGAAAATTTCTATAGGGATTTGATGGTTGTAAAACTAAAACTGCATCATAATTATTATTATTATTTTTGAGCCATTCTATTCCATGAAATATTGCATCTGTAATTTGACTTTTACTAGTAGAAAGTTTTTTTGGTCTTAAATAATCAAATTTAATTCCAAATTTCTGAACATATACTAAAATTTTTTTGGAGTCAGTTGATACAAAAATATCAGAAATGTTCAATTTTTTTGCAATTGTTAATGTTTGGTAGATTAAAGGCTTTCCTAAAAAATCAACCATATTTTTATTTTTTAGACCTTTTGATCCTGCTCTAGCGGGTATGAATCCTAAAATTTTCATTTAATAAAATAATTAAGTTGTAGCGTCGAAATAACTTCGATCAATAAAATTTTTTTGAATATCAGTTCTCCAAAATTTATTTTGTGAAATAATTTTTGAAAATTTAATTGCACTTTCACCATTTCCAAAATACTTGGTTGATTTCCTTTTTATTTTTTTTGATGATCTTTTGATTGTATCTAAAATTATTTTTTTATTAAAATCAACATTGTGAATAATCTTATTTTTAAATCTTAAATTTTGCCTACTACCAACATTGATTGTTTTCACCCCATAAAAGGGTGCCTCTTTTATCCCTGCGCTAGAATTTCCTATAATAAAATTTGCATTCTTTAAGAGTGTAAGAAAATATGTAAGCCGCATAGTTTTAAATAATTTAAATCTTTTATTTTTGCTAAGTTTTTTTATTTCATTTGCAATAATATTTGACCCTAAGTCATTGTTTGGGTAAATAATTATGTAATTTTTATTACTTTGCTTCAAACAATCAATTAGTATTTTAATTTGGATACCGATTCTTTCTAGTTCAGTAGTAACTGGATGAAAAATTAAAATTGAGTAGTCTTTGTAGTTAATTTTATATTGTTTCTTAACTTTTTGAATTGAAGGTAATTGTTTTGATATCATTATGTCAATGTCTGGTGAGCCAATTACAAAAATATTTTTTTTAACTTCTCCTAGCTGAATAAGCCTTTTTTTATGTGAAGGATTGCTTACAAAGTGTAAATGACTAAGTTTAGACACCGAATGTCTTATTGAATTATCTATTGTTCCAGAAACTTCACCGCCCTCAATATGGCCAACAAGTATATTATTATAAGCACCCACTATAGCTCCGGCTAAAGCTTCTAATCTATCTCCATGTAACATTATTAAATCTGGCTTATTTCTTTTAACATATTTTGAAAAACCATCTATTGTTTTTGATAATATTACGTCCATCCTAATCTCTTTATTGTAATTTACTTTTTGATTACGAAATTTGAATAAACGTTTAATTCCAACTTTTTTAATTTCTTCAAATGTATAACCATACTCTTTCATCAAATGCATACCTGTTACAAAAACATCTACTTTAAATTTTTTAGTTTTAATTAATGTTAATATAATTGATCTCATCTTTCCGAAGTCAGCTCTTGTACCTGTTAAAAATACAATTTTTTTCATTAAAATATGTCTTGTCTTTTTATTTGTTCGTCTATTTGAATGGTTCTTAATGCTTTTCTACCAATAACTTTATAAAAATCTTTTGCTGAAAAATCACCTCCCGCAGGTCTTTTTACCCAAATATTCTCTTTTGTAAGTTTTTCTCCCTTTTTTATTTTTTTCATAGTTACGACAGAAGCAAAAGCAAAATTAATTGTTTTTTTTTCCTCTTTTAAAGGAACTTTTTTACCACCTTTAGCCAAGAAAATTTCGTTAGCACCTTCGACTAATTTTTTGAATTCACTTCCATCTAACGATGAAGATATATCTGGTCCTTTTAATTTCTTTGAATAAGTAAAGTGTTTTTCAATAATACAAGCTCCTAATGCTACTGCTCCTAATGAAGTATAAATTCCTTTCGTATGGTCAGACAAACCGATTACGTTTTTTTTGAATTCTTTTATCATTGTTGTCATGGCTCCTAGCCTTACAAACTTCGGGTTGGTTGGGTATAAATTTGTACAATGTAGTAGAGCTACTTTTGTTTTATAATTATTAATTATTTTCAAGGTAGCTTTTATTGATTTAATATCGTTCATACCTGTACTCAGAATAATTGGTTTATTAAATTTTGAAATATACTCTACCAAAGGTAAATTATTGCATTCACCAGAGCCAATTTTAAATGCACTAACTTTAAATTTTATAAGTCTATCTACAGCTTTTCTTGAAAAAGGTGTGCTCAAAAATATTTTTTTATTTTTTTTTATATAATTCATTAACTTAAACTCATTTTCTTCACTTAAAGAATTATCTCTAATTATCTCGTAAATTGTTTTATCTGAATTTCCAGGCTTAGTTTTTTTTGCATGATAACTATACTCGTCATCTACAATATGTGTTTGATGCTTGATAACTTCAGCTCCAGATTTAATTGCAGCGTCTGCTATTTTAATTGCTTTCTCAATTGATCCAGAATGGTTAATTCCAATTTCGGCAATTATAAGAGGCTTATAATTTTCTCCAATTTTTCTTTTTCCGATATTAAAATTATTTTTTTTCATAGTTCCAAACTTTGTAAAAAAGTCTTTTTACAAAATATTTTTCATCATTTAATTATATTGCAGTAAATAAATATTCCTCTTTATTTAAAGTTGTTTTCTTGCTTTGCAAAACAATTTTTAATCTATTTTTTTGCACCTCAATTATTTTAAATATCATGTTATAAAATGGCCCATTTAAAAATTTAAAATTTCTATTTAATTTATAACCAAAAAAAGATTGTTTTATAAAGCCTTTTTCATCTTCATTTTTTTTACAATTAGAAATAAATTCCTCAATTTCTGATTTAAGTAAGTTGAGAGAATTAACTTTATATTTAATTATAATCCACATTTTTTTTATCTTTATTAATTTCTTTTTTTAATTCATCGTATTCATGCATTTTTCTTTCCATGAAATGTAATGTAAGTTTTTTTTTTCTTAAAAAGCCTTTTTTAGTTAAAAGATAAAGGTAATTAGTTTTTTTTGAATTTTTTCTAAAATTTTTAATTTTTACTAAACCTTTTTCTAATAAAGCATTTAATAAATAATTTAATTTACCTAAACTAAAACCTAGTTCATTTGCTAATACTCTTTGGGAAACCTTTGGGTTTAAGTTTATCTTTCGAAGAATATCTAAATTTTCTTGTTTATCACTCATATGTTCAATTATTGAATTTGTTCAAAAGTTGAACAACTTGATCATTTTTAGATGAGCTTGTCAATTAATAATTAGTTCAAATTTATCTTTAGAAGACTAATCTAGTGAAACAAAAGGCCGTCTATGCACTTTACTTAAAGTAAGCTACTACAAAACTAATATTTAACGGAAAAAGAGTCTGTTGCAACAGATATTATGGCGTATGTTAGGTCACAAAAATAAATTTTAAAGGTTTCATTTTTTTTAGCTAACTTGTTTTTTTAATATCCATTCGTCATTTTCTTTTCTCCATAAATGGGGAGATCTAAAACTGTCGATTTTTTTCCAAAATAATTTTTCATCAATATCAATATAATCTAAAAAGTCTTTAAAATATCTTTTTGGAAATTCACTGTCATATTTTTTAACTAAATTCACTCCTTCTTCTCGAGTTATTTTATCTGCTCTAATTTCCTGACAACTGTCCTGAGTTGCTCTAGCAATACCAAATTTTATAAAAGTCGTAAACCAATAAAAATCATCTACTTTATCGTCAAAGCTACAGTATTTTGAATAAGTGCCTGCGTTTCTTTCGTCATTTGGTTTAAAACCCGTATTTTCTGCAGCGTAATAATAACATTCTTGTTGGTCCCAATTTATATAGTAGCCTAAATATTGCATCTCAATTTTCTTTTCACGAATAATTTTTTCGCTTACTGGAATGTAAGGAGTAAAATCATTAATTTTAAATTTTTCATTTTTTAAAATGTTCTTTATTTCTACGCCTCCCAAAAATATTTTGTTTAAATCAATCTCAGAACTAGAAAAAAAACTTTTATGCATATCAGGTGTTTTGTTTTGCTCAATAGGATTTCCATACTCTGCCTGATTCTCACCGTAAAAGATTAAAGGAACATCAAATTTAGTAGCAATACTAGGTCCAATTATTTTTTGACCTACAATAAAGGGTTGAAATGGATGTAAAAGGTTTAGAAAAGCAAGCTGTGTGAGTTTTCTATGCAACTTTCCATTAGGAGTATAAAGTATATTATCTATACCTCCAACATGTGCGAGACTTTCAAAATTTTTCCACCCTGGGTTAGTATACAGATGTGGCGCCCAAGTAACCGTAAGAGGATTCATGTTGTACTTGTATTTTAAGACATGAGCTGTAAAAGAACTATCTTTGCCTCCGCTTGATGGGACTATGCAATCATATCCGCTACCTTTTCTGTGTCTGTCTAATAACTTAATTAATTTTTCTTCTCTTTCATTCCAGTCAATTTTAGCCTTAGCAGTTTTAAAGTGACATGCACTACAAATATTATCTTCACCAATTAAGATTCCACCTTTATCAGTCGAATTTTTACTTTTAAATTCAACTGTGGAGAAAGGTTTTTGATTTGAAATAACACACATTTTGCAAAATTTAACATTTTCTGGTAAACCGAATAAGGATTGATTTTTTTGATTCATGGTTTTGTTTTTAAAAACTTTTCCGAAAGTATTAAAAAAATTTAAAAAAGTAAATAGAAAAAAGTAAAATTTCTGTATGTTATTTATAAAAAAATATTTAAAACTAATTTTACCGAAAAAGTTTTTAAAGTACTTAAGAGCAAAAATTAATCATGATGGATATCTTCTTTTTTTGATCCCACCTCTTAAATTTTTTTTTAAATTCCTTCCAAAAAAGTATCTTGTAAAATTGGTTCAACTTAAAATACTTAGTCACGATTATACATATTATTATGCAATACATAGAAAAGAAAGAAAGAAAATAATGAGTACCTATGACCAAGATAAATTTTATTTAAATATAGGCGGAGGATTCAGTGAGAACAGGCACAATTGGAGAATTCTTGAATACTGTCCAGATCCTACTTTAGGTGTTGGGTATAGGTACCATCATGAACTAGTAGATTATAACATAGATTTAATGTTAAAAAAAAAATGGAATATCAAGGATAACTCCGTTGATTTAATCTACACGTGTCATTGTTTGGAACATATAACTCAAGATGCTGTAAACTTTGTTTTTATTGAGGCCCAAAGAATTTTAAAGAGTAATGGAATTTTTAGAATAAGTGTTCCTGATGCTAATCTAGCTTATGAGGCTTTAATAAATAACAATATTTCATTTTTTAATTCATTTCAGTCAAACGAAATGCCCCTTAATGTAAAATATAATAATGAAATTTCAGCATCAATTGAGGCTGAATTTTTAAGATTCTTTTGTTCATTTGAAATAGATCGTAAAAATATTACTAGCGTGAAAGCTGATATTAAAAATTTGAAAAAAGAAATTTTATTAGACAAGTATAGAGATAATCATATTATAAATAATGATTATCACAACCATTTAAATTGGTTTAATTATCAAAAAATAAAAAGAATGTCTGAGGTATCTGGCTTCAAGAAAGAAAAGGTAATTCTTTCTAAACAAAAAGCTTCTATTAGTGAAGAAATGAGATCACATCAATTTGACAAAACTGCTCCGAATTATTCTGTATTCGTAGATATCGTAAAGTAAATGAGAAGATCTAAAACTATCAATTTTAAATTTTTTTAGCCTTATAAAAAAAAGCCTGCAAGTAATTGCAGGCTTTTCTCTTTTCTTTGTAAATTAATATCAATTATATTTTTTATAAAAAGTGTTTTTCTTGATACTGAAAATTTTTTTCAGTGCATAAATCAAGCCAATTGAGCTATTAGTACCGGTCAGCTACACACCTTACGGTGCTTACACATCCGGCCTATCAACGTA
>Ga0307986_10000445_pt1 | contig 30919 bp, 30 predicted proteins | sample EllFjometageno82_FD_203170 | JGI IMG/M metagenome (GOLD analysis project Ga0307986, IMG submission 203170) | Marine microbial communities from Ellis Fjord, Antarctic Ocean - #82 | ecosystem: Environmental > Aquatic > Marine > Unclassified | place: Southern Ocean | collected 2014-10-09 | reverse complement strand
AAATAAAAACTTATTTTTAGATGATGATTTATGGCTATCAATATATTTACAAAAAATAAAAAAATCAAACATTAATAATTTAATAGAAATTTTTAAAAATGAAACAGGAAAAAATTTAGTTTACGATATTCACACATCTATTGATGCATTAAGTAGTGATATCCATAGTCCAAAAAAATTTATTAACAGAAGAAAAATAGCAAAAATCGAATATATTAAATTTAAAATTAAGAATTATTTTAATAGTTTTAACCATTTATAAATAATAATATTTAGAGAAAATTTCTTAGAGTGCGTTATAGAATTGTTAATTAATTTTTTTTTTTTGTTTTTATTTAGTTCTAATAAATATCTAATTTTATTGGATAAATTTTCAAAATTATTAACTTTAAAACCATTATAATTATTTTTTATTAAATCATTAAGCGCAGTTTTACCAAAAGTTATAACAGGTAAGCCACAGGAATTTGCCTCAAGAGCATTTAAACAAAACGTTTCATCGTAACCAAGACAGACCATACCTATGGACTTATTGTAAATATTTTTGAGTCTTTGTTTAGAAACCCTACCTATATGAGTAATATTCTTTGATTTTAAAAAGCCATATCCATACTTAATAGGGAGCCTCTCAACACCCAGAATATAAAACTTAGCATCATGAAAAAATGGATTTATCTTGTTAATCCACATGTCAATTGTTTCGGTAAGGCCCTTATTTCGTTGAACAGACCAAACAAATATAGGTTCTCTTTTTGTAAATAAATTTTTTTGTGTAAAAACAGACGTTAGAAAATTAGGTATCACTAGTCTTTTTTTAAAGAAATAAAATTTAGATGTAGTCTTATTTAAATATTTACTAACAAATACAGCAGTAAGATTATTTTTAATTATTGGAAAAAATTGTTTTTTTCTAATTGATTTTTCAATTTGTAAAGGATTGTGTAGCCAAAGAATTTTTTTTGAATTTGAATAATAGTCAAAAATTCTTGCATCATTAGAACTGATTATTACATCAAAATCATAAAGAAGAGAGTTCTGCTTAATCTCACCAATAGGTATGATTTTGATACCATTAATAACTGATTTTTTTGGTACATTAGATGAAAGAGTTACATTAATTTTTTTTTTGTGTAAAAGTTGAGCCAACCCCATATTAAGAGACTCTATACCTCCACTTTTATTATTAAATTTATTTTTTTTAGATAAACTTAAAGGGCAATTAATTAATATTTTCATTTTATTAATATTTGGAAAATAAATAATAGTATATATAAGTTAACTTAATTTTAATTAAAGCAAGCAAGTAACTAATATCTTTTTTAGGCTCCTTTAATGGTTCTAAAAAAACTGTGTCAGATTTTAAATAATACTTTTTAAAAAACTTTATTGTAATCCCCCACTTCAATAGAAATATTTTATTGGCTCTAGAACCTATATTTTTTTTAAATCCAGGTATATTTTTTTTTCTAATTGTAATGGATCCAAAATGATAAACTTTTGAATCGTTTAAACCTTTGAAAATTCTAACACCAGCCAACCATAGTTTCATATTTAAGTCTGGGTCTGACCCTGCACCTGGACTAAATTCTTCACTAAACCCACCAATTTTTTTCCATGTATCTTTGTGTATTAAATGAGGTGCCCATGTTGAACCTTGAAAATCAAAATAAGTTAAATTTTTATAATTATCTAATAATTTTTTTTCATCAAAATTTTTAAAACTATCACCTGCATTAAAATTAAGAAAACCATTTAATTTTGGATCAGCATTAATCATGATACTAGATAAATAAAATTTTTTTGTATTTAGTTTATTGACTTCCTTGATTAAAACATCGTCCCAATTTGGACAAAAATACATGTCATCGTGAGCATACAATATTAAGTCCAGTGAAGTTTTGTTTGCAGCCAAATTACAACCAATGCATAAACCACTATTTATTTCGGAGTAACTAAATTGAATGTTGTTGTCCTTGGCATACTGTAAAGTTCCATCCGTACCTTCATTAATATGAAGTATGATTTCATTATCATAAGCAGAGTTTTTTCTTATACTGTCAATACATATCTTTAAATAATCTAAATTATTAAATGTAGGTATTATTATTGAAATCATCTTTATGATTTTTTAATATCATTTGGAACAAATACTAAATCATCGTGTATCCAATTTATAAATTTATAATCCTGCCTCATCATGAAGGTATATAATTCTGAATTTTGAATATTTTCAATTTTCTGAAAAAAAAATTCTTTAATATGAGGTTGAATAAATTCTATAACAACTAATTCTGGTCTATATTTCTTAAAATCAAAACCTTTTAAAACATTTAACTCAAAGCCCTCAACATCTATAGAAAGAAAATTAATTTTTTTTTCTTTAAATTTACTATTATTTATAATGTTATTTAATGTATCTGTTTTTATACTTCGTATCTCTTTCGCATTTGAACCATGTTCTTTTGACAGAGTGTTAATTGCTGACCTATTGTGATAAAAAAACAGATCTGTTTCTCCCTTTTTAAACGAAGCGGCAATTTGTATATTGCTATCATTACGTCTAAAAAAATTAAATGAATCTACAGAGTTAAAATCAATGTCAATATTAATTCCATTCCACCCTCTTTTATATAGTGGATAAGTATTGTTGTTTAAAAAAGCATGATGACAACCAACATCAATGTATACACCATTATTTCTATTTGTAAAAAAGGAATCTGCCATCATGTCTATGCCCCAATTAGAATAAGATTTTTTTAATTTAATTATGCCTTTGAAATATTGAAAAAAAAAATAACAAATTTTAAAGAAATTAAGACCACCTGAATATAGAAACTTATTTTTTATTTTTTCCTCAGTACTCATTTTAAAATATCTGACCTAATATAATTTTAATTACCATTAATACAAGCTAACGTCTTTTCCTAAAGACTTATCTATAATATATTTGGTGGTTTTCATCTCGTCAAAGAGTTTAAAATATTTTTGTTTACCATTTTTTGCAATTATTTTTCTTGATTTTTCATTTTTGTTATAAAAATTAATCTTATTTGATAAATCATCTATATTATCATAAGTAACAATTTCTTTTTTGTTAAAAAAATCTGACAATTGGGTTTTTTTATCTATAAAAGTTAATAATCCATTACCCATTAACGAGGCTATTCTGTTACTTGAGTAATATTTTGTCGGTAGACCTCTACTCAAATTTAAACCCATTTTAGAGTTAATCAAGGCTTGATAAAAAGAATCACCCCAAATTGGTTCTTTATTTTCAAATCCATAAAAATCATATTTAACTTTTTCAATTTTATTGATTAGCTTATTTAAAAAATTGATACGCTCATCTATTTTACCTTTTTTAAGTATAGCTCGGTTAACGCCGTGGCTCATAGCGTAAAAAAGATCTTTTCTAGGTTTAAGTTTGTAAACATCATATCTTTCTATGTTTTTATCTACAGGTACAAAGAAAAAATGTAAGTTTTTAATAGAATTATCTTGTTTAATGAATATTTTTGGATCGGTCGTTATAAAATTATGATCTACGAGATTCCCATAATGAGAAATACTTTCTATGTTAGATTTTGAGTATTCTAAACTTGGCATTATTGGATCTTCATTCCATTGTGAGATAATTAAATTATTATTTAATGACCGTAGCTTGTCAATTGTGGAAAGGTCAATATTTTTTGTGTGGCCAAAAAACATAAAATCAGGATTATAATTTTTAAAAGTTTCGATTAAATATTCTTGAAATTTTGATCGTACAGTTCTTATAGAAAAATTTCTATTTTGTTTAATAAAATCTCTATCACTTATTTCTAAGACATCATGACTATTTCGAATAAATCCATTTGTGAATTTTTTACCTAAAGAAATATTGTAAAGTCTGTGATTAAGTTTTTGGCCCAAATTATAAATATTCATAATTCTAAGCCTACCCTTATTATAGTTAAGCTTAAATTTATCTAATGTATCATCTCTTATTTGATCAATTAATAAAGCATTTTCTTTGATTAAATGTTTCACGTTATTAAAACCACCTAATTGAATTTTTTTTCTGTATTTTGAGTCAGTTATTAATTTTTTAATTTCGATATAAATTTCATTAGAATTTAATTTTTTTAGAATTATACAATGATCTGTTGTTTCAGGTAAGCCCCCACGATTTGAAATTATAGTTGCACATGCTCTAGAAGAAGATTCTAATGCAGTTCTGCCAAATGGTTCTTCCCATCTTGATGGAACAACCGCTATCTGAGAGTTACGTAGAAATTTAAGTACATTCTTGTGGGTTAAATAACCTAAATCTGTATGTTTTAAATGGCTAATTTTCGGTTTGTTTCTTTTTTCGTCACCAATAGAATAAGCATTCCATTCTTTAAACTCATCTAATATCTTTACTATAGCTTCACCATAAATATCATAACCTTTAGACTGATTTAATTTTCCGACGAAAGTAATCTTATTTTCTTTTGTATGTATTTTTTTTTCTTTATGAATGCTTGGGTAAACAACTTCTGTTTTATTTAATAATTTTTGATCTATGCCTTCAAAAAATCTATTTTGAACCCATTTACTAACAAAAATTATTTTATCTATAGAGCCTAATAATTTAATTCTTTGAGAAATAGTTTTTGATCCTTTCATGGATATGGGATCATTATGGAAATATAGTATAAATTTAGTATTTAAAATTTTAGCTTTGAGAATTAAAAAAACAAGAGGCCTATTATGAATCTCAATTATATCAAAATTATATTTTTTAGACTTCTTTATAAAATTTTCACAGTACTCATTTGTTGAGCTCGAAAGTTTTGAATTAATATTGTTTATACTAACATTTATATAATTTTCAGTTAAAAAATCAGCTGTATTTGTGTTTCCAAAAATATAATTATTTTTCTTAAATCTTGAATATTTAAAAAAATCACAAACCCACAAAGATGCAGCGGCTGCGTGTGAAAATGTATAATTTTCCTTATATGGTAAAATGGTAGCTATTTTAATTTTATGAATCATTACTATTTTGTTTTAATATAGATAATCTCATATTTCTATTTTTTTTGAGAAAATATTCAAATGACATTGCTTCATGTTTTGTTAAAAATTTTTTTTTATAGATAATTTCCCATTTATAACCTTTGGTAGATTTTGCCCCTTTATTTGTATTATGTTTTAATAAACGCAATTTGAGGTTGTTACTATAGCCAATATAAGTTTTGTCATAGTAACCATCTATAGTTTTGATCATATAAACATAATAAATCATAATATAATAAATGGCGGTCCCTGGGGGAATCGAACCCCCCTTTGCAGGATGAAAACCAGCTGTCCTAACCGATAGACGAAGGGACCATGTTGTGATCTTTTATTTTAAAAGTGATTATTTATCAAGTTTAATTAATCTATAAGATTAGATCACTTATAGTCAATTGTAGAGTTTTTTTGTTATTCCAAATATTTTCATTGATTTGACCTAAGACATTTAAATTTTTTTTATAATTCAACAGATGTAGTCCAATTTTACTATTAACCGAATTAAAAGAAATAGAGTTTATGGAAAAACCAATTTTTGATTTTAATATTAATGAAATATGTTTTTTATTTAAAACTGTTGTTTTTATTATCTTTAGGTCCTTAATAAAAAAAGTAGGAACAGGGTTTCCAGTGCCAAATGGTTGTATTTTTTTTATATCATCAAAAAAATCTTTATTAAATGCTATTGATGAAATTTCTGAATCATAATTAAATGTATGATTAATTGTATGCATTGTTTTTAAATAATGATTAGATATATATTCATTAAAAACTTTAAAATTATCTTTTTTTAATGTAAAGCCAGCAGCCATGTTATGTCCACCACCGCTTAAAATTATGCCCTCATCTAATGAACATTTAATGGCACTACCGATATTATAGCTATATATAGATCTGGCAGACCCCTTAAGAATATTTCCAGATACAGTAATTACTATTGAGGGTTTATTATAATAATCTTTTAGTCTTGCTGCTATAATTCCTATTAATCCCTCATTAATATTTGGATTATAGTAAATAACGACATTCTCATTTTTTTTTTCAATTTTATCATAATCTATTTCATTTAATATGGAGGTTTCAATATCTTTTCTTTTATTATTCAATTTAATCAACTCAACTGATCTCTTATTTATAATATCCAAATCATCTGTAGCTAATAATTCTGTTGCATAGTTTGATTTACCAAGTCTTCCTCCAGCATTTAAGATTGGTCCAATTAAATAACCAAGATCATTTATATTAATTTTATTTTTTTTATCATTTAGTTCGTATAATTCTTTTATTGCAAGATTCGATTCTACATTAAACTCCTTAAGAGCAATTATAGATATTAATCTATTCAACTTTCTTAAAGGCATGACATCGCATACAGTTGCTAATAATACATAAATTAAATATTCTCGTATATTAATATTGTTTTTTGATTTTTGTATTAATAAATCTAAAAAAAAGTAAACAAGAGTTGTTGCGCAAAGATAGTCATATTCTTTATAACCGTTATCTTTTTTGGGATTAATAATTACATTTGCCTCAGGATATGGTTTATTTATTTCATGATGATCAATTATTAGAGATTTGATTTTATTTACGTTTAAAAAATCCACAGCTTCATTAGAGGTAGATCCGCAATCTACCATTATCACTAGTTTGGGTTTTTTAATAATCAACTTTTGAAATAATTTTTTGCTAGCACCATAGCCATCCATTTCTCTATCAGGTATATAGGAGAAAAATGGATGCTTTATACTCTTTAAATACCTAACAAGTAAAGAGGTTGCGGCAGATCCATCAACATCATAATCCCCTAATATACATATTTTTTCTTTTCTTTTAATTGTAATAAAAAGAAGATTAACAGAGTCTATAAAGTCGTAATTTTTTGTAAAAACATTTGTAAGGTTCAAATCATTGTTTATAGAGTAGATCTCTGCTTGATCAAAATTCCTTGTAATAATTAATTTAGATAAAATTTCAGAAAAGTTGTGATCTTGTCTTAATTTTTCTATAGAATTTTTATTAATTTTTCTCTGTTCCCACTTCTTACCAGTGATGGAAATCATCTTTTAATAGTGGTTATATTTTTTATAATCTTTTTGTAATCAGAACTTTTATGGGTAACGAATGTTTCGGTGGTATAATTATTATCTTCAATCTTTATACCCTTTAAAACTTCACTTGATGTTATACCTGTAGCACAAAAAATAGAATCTCCTTTTACAATTTCATTTAATTCATATTTCTTATTCAAATCAGTGATACCCATTTTTTTTGCATCAATGACATCTTTATCATTATCAAATATAAACCTTCCTTGAAAATGACAATTATAAGAATCAAGTGCAGATGCAGCCAAAACACCTTCTGGCCCCCCCCCAATACCTAAAAAGATATCAACATTATACTTGGGATCTGAAACATAAAGTGCACCAAGAACATCCCCATCAGTAATTAATTTAAGTTTAACTTTTAATTCTTTTAGTTCCTCAATTATTTTGCTGTGTCTCGGTCGGTCTAAAATACATGCTGTAATTGAGGAAATATCTTTATTCATAAATTCAGCTAAATTAGAAATATTTTTTTTTAATGGATAGTCAAGATCAATTAAACCTTTCTCATTTTTACCAGTAGCAATTTTTTCCATGTAAGTTTCTGGAGCATTAAAAAGATTTCCCTTTTCAGCCATTGCTATCACCGAAATAGCACCTGGTAAATTATTTGCTGCAAAATTAGTTCCCTCCAAAGGGTCAACCGCAATATCAAATTCTGGTCCATTTTTATTTCCCAACAATTCACCTGTATAAAGCATTGGTGCCTCATCTAGTGTGCCCTCACCTATCACAACTTTACCATTCATATTAATTTTATTTAATTCAGTTCTCATTGAATCAACAGCTGCCTGATCTGCGGCATTTTTATCCTTTTTGCCAATTAAGTATGATGAAGCTAAAGCAGCTTTAGAAGACACATTAATTAAATGAGTAATATATTTTTTATCAATAGTCATTAAATTTTTCTTCTATAGACTTAGTAGAATTTATTGCATTTTCAAACTCTCTTAGTCGTTTATAAACACTTGCTAGCTCTATAATGGTAGGCCAAGCTTTTAATAGATATTGCATAGAACCCTCAACTCTTCCAAAGGCTCTTATTATTTGTTGCATGACACCTAATGTTACAACACCCGCTACAATAGCTGGTGCCAAAAAAACATAAGCTGACAATACATTTGCCTGCAAGTAAGCCATACGACCAACATTAAAATATAAATAACGTATGTAGCTTAAAAAATGAATTGATCGAACATCATCAAATAATTCATTTATTGTTTTGGGCCTAACACTACTATCATCTTCAGCTACTACTAATAATTTTCTATAAGCAGCCTCTTTTTTTTGCAGATCATACTCAACTCCAACTAAACGCAGTATCCAGCCTAATCCTATTAAGAATGCCGTACCACCCAATGTCCAAACCAATGCACCTGTTATTAATCCATATTGCCAATCACCAAAAAAGAAAATTGGAATACCGACTGACAATCCTAATAGTATGGGAGTAAACTGTATTAATACCATAACCGATTCAATAAAACTTGTGCCTAAAGATTCCATAATACGTGTAAACTTAATTGTATCTTCTTGAACCCTTTGTGAGGCACCTTCTATATTACGAGCTTTATCATAAACAGAGTGATACCATTCTACCATCGCAGTTCTCCATCTAAACAAGAAGTGAGCTGTAAAAAAACTAATTGCAACATAAAGGGCTATATATATTCCAGCCAAAGTAATAAATGATGCTAAATTTGCCCAGTATTCATCAATTGTAATTGCGTTGGGTTTGGCAAGTGCTTTTTGTATCATATCGTAGAAAACACCAAACCATTCATTTATTTTTACATCAATTTTTACCTGAACCCATAATGATGATAAAATCACAAATGAACCTAACCAAGCCCATAATTGCCATTTTTTTTGAGTAAAGAATTTAAACATAGAGATTATTTAAGAAAGTTATCAGCGTATGACTTTTTAACAGTTTTTCTTTTTTGCGGCTCTATCACCTCAAAGTCAATTTTATTTTTCTTTGCATATTCTATAGCTAATTCTTTAGTAGAAAATTCTAACTTCAACTCTGAAAGTGTATCTGAGGAAGTTTCCCATCCCATTAATGGATTAATACCAGGGTTTTTGGTTTCAAATTCAATCAACCACTTATCACGCTTTCCAAAGCCTGATTGCATTGAATTTTTTGTAGGTATGTAAATTTTAGCTTTATTCATAAAAATGGTCGGGGAGAAAGGATTTGAACCTTCGACCCTCTGGTCCCAAACCAGATGCGCTACCAGGCTGCGCCACTCCCCGAATGGTGTACTAATACAGTAGATATTAATAATTTCAAAGGATAAAGAACATCTAAAAAAGGGTATTTTCTTACGAATCTGATATATATGAAATTATGATAATAAGCTGCAATAGTTGCAAAAGAAAATTTGAAATTGATCCCAAATTAATACCTGAAAATGGAAGACTTTTACAATGCGGTGTCTGTAATCACCACTGGTTTTTTAAAATTAAAACAGAATTAAAGGAAAGTCTTAAGGTTATAGAAAAAACTAAAAAAAATTCAAGTGAAGTATTTGATAAAAATATTGATAAATTTGAAGATAAAATCCCTGATATTTCTAACAAAAAGGAAATAATTAAAGCTGATTCAAGTAGTAAAAACAGTCTAATAAATATTATAATAGTTTTTATAATATCTTCAATTGCTTTAATTATTTTACTTGATACCTTTAAAGCTCCAATTGGTATCGTCGTTCCTGACATTGAATTAATACTTTACAATCTATATGAAACTATTAATGATATTTTATTATTTTTTAAGGATTTAATTAGATAAACAATGATCAAAAATTTATCCAAACCTTTTAAATGGTTTTTTCAACTAGAAGCAGCCAGTGGTTTAATTTTATTAATTGCAGCAATAATTGCATTAATAGTAAGTAATTCAAATTTAAGCGATTTGTATTTTCAATCACTTGAAAAATACTTATTTATTGGCATAAATAGTTTTGGTTTAAAACTCACGATACATCATTGGATAAATGATGCTCTTATGGCAATTTTCTTTTTTTTTGTAACACTGGAAATTAAAAGAGAATTTATTCAAGGTGAACTATCAAATTTTAAGAAAGCATTGCTTCCAATAATAGCCGCTGTAGGTGGAATGGTGGTCCCTGCATTTTTTTATATAATGATAAATTTAGGAAATTCTGAGACATTAAATGGATGGGCCATACCCTCAGCTACTGATATTGCTTTTTCATTGGGTATACTTTCTTTATTGGGATCCAGAGTGCCAATATCTTTAAAGATTTTTTTAACTGCCTTGGCTATTATTGATGATCTTGGTGCAATTCTAATTATAGCTTTTTTTTATTCAGGAGACTTAAGTATTAGTTACTTAAGTTTAATTTTAATTTCTTATATATTTCTATTAGTTTTAAATAAATTTGGAGTTAAAAAATTTCTACCTTATTTATTAATTGGATTATTTATGTGGTATTTTACATATAAATCTGGAATTCATGCAACAATTGCAGGAGTTCTATTGGCCTCAACAATACCACATCGACAGAAAATTAAAGATTTTTCATTACTGATAAGGGTTGAGCATTCAATAAGCCCCTATGTTGCATTTATGATCATGCCCTTATTTGCATTTGCAAACGCAGGTGTTTCTTTAACTGGATTATCATTCTCATCATTAATGCTACCTGTTCCACTAGGAATACTTGTGGGTTTGTTTTTCGGAAAACAATTGGGTGTTATGCTGTTTTCTTATATTTCAGTAAAACTTAAAATTGCTCAAATGCCCGATAACTCAACATGGATAAGTTTGTATGGTGTATCAATATTGACTGGTATTGGTTTTACAATGAGTTTATTTGTTGGTAATTTAGCATTTGTAGAAAATATTGAATATATAGATGGTGTAAAAATTGGTGTCTTAGCAGGATCTTTATTATCAACACTATTTGGATACTTTTTACTACTACTTACATCTAAAAAATAATTATGTTTAAAAATTACTCCTTAATAGTTTATACAATACTTATTATGTTTTCATTATTTGGTAAAACCGAAGCTAAATACGATAAATTATTTTTTGACCTAAGTATTAAAAGTATTGATGGGAAGGATATAAATTTCAGTCAGTATAAAGGTAAAACTATATTAGTTGTTAATGTTGCTAGTAATTGTGGATTTACAAAGCAGTATAGTGGACTCCAAACACTTTATGATAAGTACCAAGATAATGGTCTTGTAATAATAGGAATACCTTCTAATCAGTTTGGTGGTCAAGAGCCAGGTTCTAACAATGAAATAAAAGATTTTTGTGAAACAAATTTTAATATAACATTTCCTATAGCTGGTAAAGTTGAGGTTAAGGGAGATAACTCACATATATTTTATAAATGGGCAAAAGAAAATTATGGTAAATCAACTGTACCAAAATGGAATTTTCATAAAATTTTAATAAATAAAGATGGAAAAGTACAAAATACATTTAACTCATTCATCGATCCACTATCAAAGGGCCTTATTAAAGAAATAGAAGCAGTACTATAAAGTTACTGTCATACCGTCAAAACCTGGGGTGACATTTTTCGGTAAAACATTTTTAAGTAGTGTGTAATCAAGGTCACTATGCATATTCGTTAAAATTGTTTTTTTGGGTTTAATTATTTTAACTATATCCAATACATCTTTTAAATTAAAATGCGCAGGATGTTTTTTATGCCATAGGCAATCAACAACTAAATATTTTAGCTTTTTTAGTAAAACTAGGTCTTTTTTATAAAATAGACTGATATCACTTGCGTAAGCCAATTTATCATTTAACAAATAGCAAATACTTTCGATATTTCCATGCTCAACTGGGATAGCTTTAATGTTTATTTTTGTTTTTTTGATAGTAAATATATGTTTCTTTTTTAAATCATTTAATATTAATGTTGAGGGGTAGCCTGATGAAGATTTAAAACAGTATTTAAATGTTGATAGCAAATACTTAGCTGTCTTTTTGTCCGCATAAACTGGCAATTGTTTGTTTTTTTTTAAAAAAAATGCCCGTAGGTCATTAATTCCATGTGTTTGATCAGCATGTAGATGTGTATAAAAAATTTTATTAATTGACGTTATATTGTTTGATAGTAGTTGGTGTCTTAAATCAGGAGATGTATCAATTAAAATATTTTCATTATTTATATTTATAAGTGCTGAACACCTGGTTCTATAATTCTTTTTATTTTTTGGATTGCATTTGCCAAAATCTCCATCAGCCCTGGGTACACCCATTGAACTTCCAGAACCTAATAAAGTAAATTTTAAAGACATTAAGTTAAAGACTATACATTAAAAAGATTGTTAAAATTTTTTGTTGTTAATTCTATAATGTCATCAATTGAATTTTTTTTTATTAACGATAATTTTTCAGCAGTATATTTAATAAAACTAGGTTCATTTTTTTTACCCCTCATAGGTATTGGTGCTAAAAAGGGACTATCAGTTTCTATGAGTAGTCTATCTAAAGGAATGGTCTCAAATGTATTTTGCAGGTCAATACTATTTTTAAAAGTTATTATCCCACTTGCTGAGAAAAAAGCACCTATTGATAGCAACTTCTTTGAGAATTCGAGTGAACCAGTAAAACAATGCATTAATATTTTTAATTCATTTTTATTGTATGAGTTTAAAATATCAAATGTTTCAGTTTCAGCATTTCTCGAGTGAATTATGATAGGTTTTTTTAAAGTAATTGATGCCTCAATATGCTCGATAAAACTGCTTATTTGTCTTTCTCTATTACTGTGATTGTAAAAAAAATCCAGACCAGTTTCCCCGATACCAATTATCTTTTTATTTATATTAACATTTTTAATAATAGATTCTTTGTTTACAACGTTAGTTTCTGTTTCATGAGGGTGAATGCCGAATGTGCCAAATATGATTAAATCTTTTTCAACTAAGATTTTAATTTTTTCAAAACTTTCATAAGTTGTGCAAATGGTTAAAAGTTTATTAATACCCACATCCTTAGCTCTCTTGATAATTTTGTCTAGGTTATCAAATAAAGGCTCATGATCTAAATGACAATGTGAATCAATCATTTTTTTTTTCAACTTTTTTAAACAAAATATCAATCTTGTTAATATTATTTCCAGCTTTTAAATAATTGTGAGTACCGATTGATTCAAAATTAATATCTTCGTTTTTTAAATTGAAAATAGTAAGTGCCTTTTCAATAGAATCTGGAATAATCGGATAAAGCATAAAAGAAATTTTTCTAATCATTTCAAGTGATGTGTAAACAATAGTGTCTAATCTTTTCTTGTCATCTTTTTTTTTCCAGGGTTCTTGATCATTAAAATATTTATTTGCCTCAAACAAAGCACTGACAATAAAGTTTATATAAAAATTAATATTTTGATTGTCAATTTCATTTCTTATGGTTGTTAAATTAACAGTAAATTTATCTAACATTACAAGATCATCATTGTTAAATTTTGTATGTGTGGGAATTTTTGATAAACAATTTTTTTCAGCAAAAGCCGTAACTCTTTGACATAAATTGCCATAATTATTTGCTAAATCACTATTTATGCAATCTTCAAGTCTTTCTTGAGATATATTTCCGTCATTACCAAAAGAAACTTCTTTGATTAGGTAGTACCTTAATGCATCTAAACCATAGGTATTAATTATATCTATTGGATCTAAAATATTTCCTTTGGATTTCGACATTTTTTCATCACCAGATAATATCCAACCATGACCATATATTTTTTTTGGTAGTGGGATTTTAGCCGCCATCAAAAAAGCTGGCCAATATACAGCATGAAATCTTAAGATATCCTTACCAATCAAATGGACTGAAGCTGGCCAAAAACTTTTGAATAATTGGTCATTAACATTTGGGTAATTTAGGGCGCTAATATAGTTTGTAAGTGCATCAAGCCAGACATATATAACGTGTTCATCATCATTTGGTACTTTTATTCCCCATGAAAATGCCTTCCTACTGATTGATAAATCTTTTAAACCACCTTTTACAAAACTTATAACTTCATTTTTTCTAGATTTAGGGGAGATAAATTCAGGGTTTTTCTCATAGTATTCAAGAAGGTTATCTTGCCATTTTGAAAGTCTAAAAAAATAAGACTCTTCTTCTATCCATTCAACAGTTGATCCTGAAATTGTTGCTGTTTTTAATCCATTTTTTTCTAAAATTTCGTCGTCATTATAAAAAGCCTCATCTGAAACAGAATACCAGCCAGAATATTTTGATAAATAAATATTATCATTTTTTTTTAGTTCTAACCACAGATGTTGTACTGTTTTTTTGTGTCTTTCTTCAGTTGTTCTAATGAAATCTGTATTTGATAAATTTAGTATTTTTGATAAATTTTGAAATGTCATACTTATTTCATCACAAAATTTAAGAGGGGGTATGTTTGCTTTTTCTGCAGCTCTTTGTATTTTTAGCCCGTGTTCATCGGTACCAGTTAAAAAATGAACTTGAAAACCATCAATACGTTTAAATCTAGCAAAAAAATCAGCAATTATGCTAGAGTAAGCATGACCCATGTGTGGCTTAGCAGAGGGATAATAAATTGGTGTGGTAATGTAGTAATTTTTATTCATTTATCATTTTAGATTTAAATTCCATAAACAAGCTTTCCTCATCTAAGTTAAAATTGTTTGCGTTATTAACTCTTTTAATAAATGCTTGGTATGTACTTAAAATTTTATTTTTAGTATCAGATAATTTGTATCTTTTTAAAAAATACAATTCAATATAATTAACCAATGTGTCCTTGGCAAATTTATTTTTTTTATAATGCCCCCTATCAATTAAAATATTTAAAAAATTAATCAAGTTACAATCCAATAGATCTATTTTATTTTCTATTGAAAAATTAATCAAATTATAATAATCACCTGGTGAATTATAATAATTAATCAACTCGATATTAATAAAATTAAGTAAATCTTTATCTAAAAGTTTATTAACAATTTCAATAGTTTTATTAAAAGGTAAATTTATTTTGAAGGTTAAGCATCGTGATTTTAATGTTGATAAAAGAGTTTTTTTTTCATTATGAATTAATATGAAATAAATATTTTCATTTGGCTCCTCTATTATTTTTAACAAAGCATTTATTGAATTTTTGTTCATGTGCTCAATATTATCAATTAAAATAAACCTTGGCAGTTCATTAAAATTTGATTTACTTAGATAGTTGATTAATTGTCTTATTTGATTAATTTCTATATTTTTTTTATCATCTATCAAATCTATTAAGAAGAAATTTGGATTAGAATTATTAAGTAATAATTTGTACGATCTATTAATTTCATTAATAGTGAATTTTTCTAAATCATAATGATTTACTTCAAAACCAGACAATACATAATTAATGAAATGATAGGCCAATGTAGCCTTCCCAGATCCCTTCTTACCACTTAATAAAATTTTAGTGGGCATTTTCTTTTTATTATAAAGATTGACCAACTCATTAAAATAATTATCTAGTCCATAAAGTTTGATTTGTTGTGATGGGTGCATACCGATAATCAAATTAATTTATCAATTTTAGTAATTATTAACTTTTGATTAATCTTAATATCTAAATTTGAATTAACTACCATATATTTTTTTGGACTCTTTTTTAAAATTTTTAAGAAACCATTTTGTACTTTACTATAAAATGTATTATCAAATTTATCGTATCTATTTAAATTTTTTCTTTTTGATAGTCTTAAAAACATATTTTTTTTGTTCACTAAATTTAAGAAAGTAAAACTTATCTTAATATTCTTAAGTAAAAAATTGTTAATTGTTTTAATAATATTTAAGTCAACACCCATACCATAGTGCTGATAAGCAGTGGTTGAGTCCACAAACCTATCAATTAGGATAATTTTTTTTCCAATGTTTTCTTTTATCAGTTTTATATTTTCACTTCGCGCTGCTAAATATAATAATAAATCTGTATTTTTATTAAATGTTGACTTGTTGTTTAAAATTAAATTTCTAATTTTTTCTGAGTTATTACTACCACCAGGCTCTCGTATTTTAATAAAACTTTTTTTGTGTTTTTTTAAGTATTTTGCAACACTATTGATGTGAAAAGATTTTCCAGAGCCCTCTATACCCTCAAATACAATTATTGGTTTTTTAGACATCACCCCAGATCAGGTAATTAATAGATTTTAATAATCTTGAGAACATATTTAGTTTTTTAATATCTTCAAAAGCTAGTAAATCAAATTCTTTATAAACTTCATTTTTATAGACAATTTTTAATTTACCCACAACATCATCTTTCTTAATGGGTGCCTCTATAGGACCATTATATAAAATTGAAACTTTCAAATATCTTTTTTGTCCCTTAGGTATTGTTTTGTAAATATCTTCTTTAATGTAAGTTTCTAAAAAATTTTTTTTCCCTAACCAAACCTCTGCTTTAGCTATTGGTATATTTGCTTTGGTAATTTCTATTAAACTAGAGTTGGTTATACCCCATGTTAATAATTTTGCACTTTGTCTGGATCTATCATTTTTAGTATCAAAACCACTAGCAACAGCAATTAGTCTCCTATTATTTCTCATCATTGATGATGCCAAAGAATATTTTTCTAAAGCTAAATAGCCAGTTTTGATCCCGTCAACACCTAAGTTTTTGTATAAAAGAGGATTTCTATTACCTTGTTTAATTGGATCACCTCCAGTTCTATCCCAAGTAAATTCTTTTTCACTGAAAAATTTATAATATTTTGGATAATTTTTTATCAAATAATTTGACATGATCATTATGTCTCTGACCGTTGAGTTGTTATCAACATCATTTATGCCTGATGAATTGGCAAAATTGGTATTTTCCATTCCAATCTCTTTAGCCTTAGCCGTCATCATAATTGCAAATTCCTCTTCTGTTCCCGCAATACCTTCAGCCAAAGCAATACAAGCATCATTACCAGAGGCAATTATAATACCTCTTAAAAGACTCTTCACACTTACCTCGTCTCCTACCATAATAAACATCGAGGAGTATCCCGCCGTAGAAAGCCTCCAAGCTTTTTCAGAAACAATAAACTTATCATCCATGCTTAATTCATTCCTATCCAATAAATCAAATGCCACAATTGCAGTCATGATTTTTGTCATTGAGGCAGGATAAATAGATATATCAGCATCTTTTTCATACAAAATTTCACCAGACAAAAAATCTTGAAGAATAGCGGTCCTAGCATTTATATTAAATTCAGCATTAGCATTAAAACAAGATAATAAAAGAAAAGCTAATAAAGATAATTTAAGTCTAGTCATTTTTTATAATTTGAATGTTTTCAAAACTTAATACATTTATATCATTATATGATTTTTGTAGAGAATTAATGTTGTTAAAAGGACCTAGATAAACTCTATAATTTTGCTTTGACAACCTTTCAATCTTTACATTTCTGATGCTAGTTTCATCCTTGATTCTATTAGCCATTAATTTAGCAGATTTTTCAAAGTAAAAATCGGCAATATTTATCTTATATGAAAACTTTTTTTGTAATTTTTTTTTGGGTATATTTTTATTTTCATTAAGATTATTTATACTAATACTGCTAACTGGTGCTTTAGTAGCTACTTGTTTTTCCTCTTCATAAGTTTTTGCTTTTTTTGCAATAAAAACTGAATTTTTAGGCATGGAAACAATTTCTATATAAGGTTGTTCTGGATCTAATTTTAGTTCTTCCGCTATTAAAGGGCTGATAACAGAGTTATTGAACACAGGATAGGAGGAATTATCACCAACCTTGGCAATTAAGTTTTTTTTATTTAACAGATTTGTAATTTTAACTGTGGTGTTTTTCTTTAAATTTTTTTGGAAAATTACATAATTTTTTTCATCCATTTTATTAGAGATCTTTTTTTCTACATAAAGATTATTATGGTAAATTAAGGCAAAACCCTTATTGGAAAAAGCATTATCAAAGCTTAAATTAATTTTTTTTTTATAAAGATTATCATCAATGCAATTTGTTAGAAATGTCATCAAAATGACAAATAGTATATTTCTATAGAGCATTCTTAAACTTATCTTTCAAAGTACAGACGGCTAAGGCAAATCTTAATGATCTATTCCAATTGAGTATCTTTTCATAATTCTCAAAAACTATATAAGCTGGTTTTAAATTTTCTGAATTAGGAACTATATCTTTGTCTGGTGTTATTATTGATCCTATTAACTGGTCTTTAATATTATAATTTTTGTTTCCAGATATATATTTTTTTAATTCTTTAAATTTTTTTTTATTATGAAGTAATTTAGCAGAAGTATTTAGTAGTTCCTGAGGTGTGTTTTTATCTAATGTAACTTCAATAAAGCATGGTTCATTTTTTTTCCATCCAATTTTATTAATATAATTGGCAGCTGAAGCAAATGAATCTTTAGTTGATTTAAGTTCTATAATATTATTTTTATCATAGTCTATGGCGTAGTTTTTTATAGTTGTCGGCATAAATTGAAAATATCCAAATGCCCCAGCCCAGGATCCGTATAAAATTTTATGGTCAATTACACCCCTTTCTACAAGTTGAAGTATTGTTATTAATTCATTTGTAAAAAATTCAGATCTTCTTTCATCATAACTTAATGTGGCTAGAGAAGATAAAATATCCATTTTGCCAACATATGTACCAAAATTAGTTTCAATACCCATTAGTGCAAGCAGCAATTCTCTCTCAACGGAAAATTTATTATCAATTAAATTTATAAAATTTTTATTTTTATTAAAAATTTCAGTCCCCTTTTCAACTTTTTTTTTAGAAGTTCTTTTTATAATATAAGTTTTTGTATCTTCATAAAATTCTGGTTGAAAGCGATCATATTTAATTACCTTGGGTAAAAAAATAACATTTTTCATTGACGTGTCAAAAGTTATTTCTGAAATATTATTTTTTAGTGCGTATTTTTTAAAATTCTCTTTCCAAAAGTCAAATGAATGATTTGTAGAAAAGGATGGAAGTGTGTAGGCACTTAATAATAATACAAATAAAATTTTAATTATTTTCATATAAATCTTTTAAATAAATAAATACAGCAATCCAGATTAAAATGAAACTTACTAACTTTATAATAGAAAAAGGCTCATTATAATAAAAAAAACCTAAAATAAACTGAAAAGTTGGTGTTATGTAGAATATCATTCCAGTTGGACCCAAACCACATAGCTCTACACCACGCACATAAAGGAATAAAGGAATGACTGTCATTGGCCCTGCAAATAAAAGTAAAAGCATTAATGAAGGATTGGACAAGCTAAAGTCATTTAAACCTTGTTGTGCAATTATATAAAAAACTACCAATGCTAAAGGCAATATAAATAAGCTTTCAACAAGAAGACCTATGTCAGTATCAACGTTAATTTTTTTTCTCAATAAGTTATAAAAGCCCCAGCTAAAAGCAACCGTTAATCCTACCCACGGTATAGATTTAAAATTAACAAAAATTAAAAAGATAATTGAAGTTACAACAAGACCTATGGCAACTTTTCTTTTTTTATTAAGTTTTTCATTGAAAAAAATATTACCTAAAAAAACACTCAAAATAGGCATAATAAAATATCCAAAGCTGGCGTCTATGATTTGATTGTTTGAAACGGCATATATCCAAACTGCCCAATTTATAAAAATTAATAATCCTGAAAAAAATAGAGTTATTAAGTTCTTGTAATTTTTAACGATTGCTAAAAAGGTATTCCATTTTGAAAAATATGTAGTTGATAAAATTAACGTCAATGATGTCCAAACAGCTCTATGTATAACAACCTCCACATGTCCTACGAACGATATGTATTTGAAGTATATAACACCAAGCACACCCCACCAAAATGAACCAAGTGCTGTTAAAATTATTCCCTTATTAAACTCTTTATCTCTCATAAATAAATAATATTCGCTTATAATTCATTAATTAATTATTTTATATGTTTTATAGTTGAAAATTTTTCATCCATCGAATAAAAAGCTTGCTAACGGAGAGATGGCAGAGCGGTTGAATGCACCGGTCTTGAAAACCGGCAAAGGGGCAACTCTTTCCTGAGTTCGAATCTCAGTCTCTCCGCCATCATTCACTTACATATTCATATTTTTTAAATAACTCTGTGACCTTATTTGTTCCAATATTAATAGTCACTTCTAAACCACGATTTAATTTATAAAGATTTTCATCATCAAGGTCTAACAAATCGCACAAAAAGGGTAGTTCGTCATCTGTTAATTGATTGATATATATTTTGGTAAACGTACCTAATAATTTATCCATTTCTTTTGTACCCCTATAATTGGCACGATAAATTATTTTATTTTTTAAATCCTTTATATTAATAACCATAAATTTTTATATATTGTATCTAACATGAAAAATATTAATAATTATGATTATTTATTAGCAGATCTAACAAAATTAAATGGTGTGGGTAAGAAAACCATGGAAATTTTAAAGAAAAAAAAAATTAATAATATTTTTGATTTATTGTGGAGATTACCCAAGTCTTATACAGACAGAACGCTAGTGAGTAAAGTTAGTGATCTTCAAATAGGTATGACGCAAACTATCAGAATTGTGCCTATAAAATATCAATTTCCAAGAGTTAGAAATTTACCAAATAAAGTTAATTGCCATGATCAAACTGGAAAAATTGACTGCATATTTTTTAATAGTCATGAGGGATATGTGCGAAAAATTTTACCCTTGAATAAAGAAGTAACGATTAGTGGAAAGATTGGTAATTATAAAGGACGATACCAAATAACAAACCCTACATATATTTCAGAAGATAGTTCATTGATAGAAACTATTGATAGTAAATATTCTTTAACAGAGGGAATTACAGAAAAAACTTACAATAAAATTATTAACCAAATTTTAAAAAATTTACCAATACTCAATGAATGGCATGATAAAGAAATATTAAAAATTTTTAATAATGAAAGCTGGAATGAAGCAATAGTTAAATTGCATGACCCTACAAACGTTGAAAATTATAAATCAGATTTCTATAAGAGGCTTGCTTATGATGAAATACTTGCTTCATTTTTAGTTAATTCAGAAATTAGAAAAAAAATTAAGAAGATCAAAAAAGTCTCAAAAAAATTTACAGAAAAAGCTTATAATAATATCATTAATAAATTAGATTTTAATCTAACACGTGATCAAAAAAAATCCTTAGAAGATATTAATAAGGATTTAAATTCTAAAAGTAAAATGTTTAGACTTTTACAGGGTGACGTAGGAAGTGGAAAAACTATTGTCGCTTTAATTTCCTCGTTAAGTGTTGTTAGCTCAGGATTTCAAGTTGCATTAATGGCCCCTACTGAAATTTTAGCTAGGCAACATTACAACTTAGCAAAAAAATTATTTTCTAAAAATATCTGTATTGAACTACTTTCAAGTAAAAGTGTAATTAGTGAAAAAAAGAGAATAGTGGGAGATTTAAAAGATAATAAAGTTCATATGGTTTTTGGTACTCATGCAATTTTTCAAAAAAAAATAATTTTTGCAAACCTTGGTTATATTATAATAGACGAACAGCATAAATTTGGTGTACGGCAAAGAAAATTGCTGTCTGATAAGGGTGGCAATAATTGTGATGTTCTTTTAATGTCTGCAACACCAATACCTAGAACTTTAACTATGTCAGTTTATGGCGATATGGATGTTTCTATTATTAGAGAAAAACCTAAAAATAGAAAAGAAGTAAAAACTTATAGCAAATTAGAAAGCAAAATAGATGATGTTATTAATTTTGTTAAAAAAGAAATAAAGGAAGAAAGTCAGATATTTTGGGTATGTCCTTTAATTGAAGAATCTAAAAAATTAGACCACCAGTCATCTGTTAGTAAATACAAATACCTTAACAAAATTTTTCCCAATAATGTTGCTCTGCTTCATGGAAAAATTGATAATGAAGAAAAAGAAAAAATATTAGGTAAATTCTTGAATAAAGAATTTTCAATCTTAGTTTCAACAACAATAATAGAGGTGGGTATAGACTTTCCTAACGCTAATGTAATAATCATAGAAAATGCTAATAAGTTTGGGTTATCGCAACTACATCAATTAAGAGGTAGGGTTGGTCGTGGCACTAAACAAGCTAGCTGTATACTAATGTTTAAATCTAATTTAAGCGTCAATGCTAAAAAAAGAATCAACATCCTAAAGAATTCCAATGATGGGTTTGAAATTTCAGAACAAGATATGAAACTAAGAGGTTTCGGTGATTTACTTGGCTTTAAACAAAGTGGGGTTAAAAATTTCAGATTAGCTGACCCAATTCAAAATGAAGATTTGTTTCTCTTGGCTGAAAAGGAAATAAAAAAGATGGAAGAATTAAACGCGGATGTCAAAAAATACAAAACATTATTAAAGTTATATGATCAAGCTGATATAATTAATGATATTGTCTAGCTTTTTTGATTTGATGTGCCAGCAGATACGATAAACTTTGAAGCTTCTTCAAAAGTCATGTCTAAGTAAATAACTTCTTCTTTGGGAAACATTAACAAAAAACCACTCGTAGGGTTGGGTGTTGTGGGAACAAAAATATTTATTAACTTCCTATTAGCTTTATGTCTTATCTCTCCTTCATTTTCTTTTGTGGCAAAACCAACGGCCCAACAACCTTTACGTGGGTACTCAATTAGTACAACACTTTTTTTATTACCCTCCTGATTTGTAAATGATTCTGTCATCTGCCCAAGCGCAGAGTATATGGTTCTTAAAATTGGTATTCTCTTGAATAAATCATCAATTATCTGAAGAAATTTTTTTCCTAAAAATGACAAAGATAAACCACCAACTATAGTTATAAATATAACTGTTAGTAATATTTCCAAACCAGGAATTGAATAAGATAGATAATTATTTGGATTAAGACCATCAGGGATCAATTTTGCAGAAATATTAATAAGAAATTTACTTAAGTAAAGAGTAAAACCGATAGGTAATAATACAACAACACCAGTAAAGAAATAGTTTCTTAATTTTAGTGCTATAGATTTTTTTTTCTTTTTTAACATGTTTTATTGATAACTTGAATATATAGTGAAAGAAACGAATGCAACAAACAGTATTAGTAAAATTTTATTGTTTAAGTTCATAGTAAATCTGAATATACATTTAACAAAAATTTATATAAATGAATAGAAGAAAATTTCTAAATTATGTTGGTTGTAGTTGTTGCAGTGTACTAGTCAGTGCTTGCTCAACAACCCCTATAACTGACAGAAAACAATTGAGAATTATACCGGAGTCAAAATTAAATGCTCAAGCAGCTCTTATATATGAAAAAATTAAAGAAAAAGAAAAAATGAGTGATGATAGTAAAACGTTGGGTAAAATTAAAACTATAGGAAAAAAAATGCAAGATTCAATAAGTGCATATTTTGAAAAATCAGATTTAAAAGACCCAACTGCAAATTTTGATTGGGAATATATATTAATTGAAAATAAAAAGATGAAAAATGCATGGTGCATGCCTGGTGGTAAAATTGCCATTTATACTGGTATTCTTGATGTAACTAAAAATACAAATGGACTGGCCGCTGTCATGGGGCATGAAATTGCACATGCTGTTGCTAAGCACTCTGTCGAAAGAGCAAGTAGAAGTGTGCTCTTAAAAACCAGCACTCAATTACTTGACATTTTTTCTGGTGGAAAGATCTCACAAGTTAATAGAGCAACTGGAATGGATACTGTAGGTCTTTTATCACAAATTGGATTAATGAACCCTTTTACAAGAAATCAAGAAAGTGAAGCTGATTACTTAGGGATGATTTTTTCATCTTTAGCGGGATATGACATAAGAGAAACCAAAAAACTTTGGGAAAGAATGAAAGAATCAAACAAAGGTAAAGAACCACCAGAATTTATGAGTACACATCCATCATCTACAAATAGAATTAAGAATTTGGATGGGTGGGAGAATTCGGTAATTTTGGATTATCCACCAATAAAATTATTATAATAAAATAAATTTTTTGGTGAGCCCTGATGGACTCGAACCATCGACCCATTCCTTAAAAGGGAATTGCTCTACCAACTGAGCTAAGGGCCCAAATAGAAAATATAAAAGTAAAATAAATGTTTTTTTCTATATAATTTTAAAAAAAAACTTTTGGTGAAGTTCTCTTTAAAATTTTTAAATTTCTTTACACTTAAAAATTTAAACAATAAAAAAAATATTAAACTTTAATAATTTTTATTACCAAAAAACATGTATTTATTGCATTACTTATAAAATTGCAAATATTAAAACTACAACTTATCGATATATTCATCATGAAACTTATCAAAAGTACCCATTTTGATATTTTTTCTAATAGCAGACATTAATTCTTGATAAAAGTTAACATTATGAAGAGTTAATAACGTTGAACCAAGAATCTCATTGGTATTAAAAAGGTGGTTTAGATAATTTTTAGAATATTTGTTTAATTCTAAATTTGTACAATTCATATCCAAAGGGTCATTATCTGTCTTATATCTATTATTTTTTATATTAATTCTACCCTTCCACGTAAACGCTAAACCAGTCCTTCCCGATCTTGTCGGCATAACACAATCGAACATATCAATGCCTCTTTTAACAGCTCCTAAAATGTCAGACGGTGTACCCACGCCCATTAAATATCTAGGTTTGTCTTTAGGCATATATTCTTTAATATCATCCAATACATTAAACATTTCATTTTGTGTCTCTCCTACAGCTAAACCACCTACTGCATATCCATCGAATCCTATTTTGATCAACTCATTTAGTGACTTAACTCTTAAATCTTTGAATAAACCTCCTTGAACTATCCCAAATAGACCTTTATGTGGGTTGAGCCCAAAAGCATTCTTTGATCTTTGTGCCCAATAGATTGATAAATCCATTGATTTATTAATAGTATTGTAGTCAGTTGTTTTCTTGGGACATTCATCCATAATCATTACAATGTCAGAGTCTAGGCCTTTTTGAACTCTAATGCTTTCTTCTGGGCTCAAAATAAATTTTTTACCATCCACATGTGAATTAAAGATTGCTCCCATTTCTCTATCCACTTTATTTAATTTTGAGAGTGACATTACTTGAAAACCACCCGAATCTGTAAGAATAGGTAACTTGCAATTCATAAACTTGTGAAGACCACCAGCTGAAATAATTCTATCAACACCTGGCCTAATCATTAAATGATAAGTGTTTGACAAAATAATTTCTGAACCAGTTTTTATTACATCACCTATTAAACAAGCCTTTACTGTAGCCTGCGTTCCAACAGGCATAAAAGCTGGTGTTTGAATATTGCCTCTGTGAGTCTCGATTAAACCAGCTCGTGAAAAACTATCATTTGCAACAACATTAAAACTAAAATCTTTTAACGCCATTAAAAATTATACTTATTTAAAACTAATAATTTTATCTGGGTCTGAGGCTGGCTCACCTCTTTTAATTTTATCAACAAATTCCATGCCTTCAATAACTTTACCAAACACAGTGTATTGTCTGTCTAGAAAAGAAGCTTCCTTAAAACAAATAAAAAATTGACTATTTGCACTATTTGGATCTTGTGACCTTGCCATAGATAATGTTCCCCTTTCATGAGGTAAGTCATTAAATTCTTCTTTAAGATCAGGTAAATTAGACCCACCTGTTCCAGCGCTTCTTATATTATAATCATCATTAGAAGAGTTTCCAAATTTAACGTCTCCAGTTTGAGCCATGAAGCCATCTATCACTCTATGAAATACGACACCATCATATTTACCATCTGCTGCAAGTTCTTTTATTCTTTTAACGTGATTTGGTGCAACATCCCCAAAAAGTTCTATTTTAACATCTCCATCTTTAAGTTTTAAAATCATTATATTCTCCTCTGCTATCGCGTTGTTGGTTAGTGTAAAAAATAAAATTAAAAATTTAATTATTATTTTATTCATATTTTTCTTTCAAAGACTTTATTGTACTTTTTGTAGTAAATTTTTTAATATCACCTTTTAATCTAACAATTTCTTTTACAAATTTAGATGAAATTATTTGATTTTCAACATCAGACATTAAAAAAATTGTTTCTATATTGCTATTCAATTTTCTATTCATTCCGGCTAATTGGAATTCGTACTCAAAGTCAGAAACAGCTCTAAGGCCTCTTATAATAATATTCGATTTATATTTTTTACAAAGATCTGTAGTTAAAGATTTAAATGTAACTATCACAATTTTTTTTTTCTCTAATTTTAAATCTGAAAAAAGTGCTTTATTAACTATTTTAATTCGTTCTTCAGCTTTAAAAAGATAATTTTTATTATTTCCATCCGATAAAGCGACAACAACTTTATCAAATAATTTTAGTGCTTTTTTGATAACATCGATATGTCCGTATGTTATGGGGTCAAATGTTCCGGGGTATATAGCAACTTTTTTCATTACACTAAGTTATCATCAATTCTTATAGCGGAAACTACTTTTTCATCTCCTGACAACTTGATGACCCTAACGCCTTGTGTATTTCTTCCAGCAGTTCTAATCTCTTTTGCCGCGACTCTTATTATTCTGCCTTTGTTAGTAGAAATCATAATATCATCGCCCTCAAATACTGGAAAAGAAGAGCAAATATTACCATTTCTTGGAGAGTTAACTATGCCAATAATTCCCTTACCACCTCTATTGGTGACTCTATAATCATTATGCGGAGTTTTCTTACCATAACCATTTTCTGTAATTGACAAGATAAATCTTTCATTATTTTTTAATTCTATTTTTTCACCCTTGTTGTTATTTTTATTTTTATTTTTATCTTGATTGATAATTGATAAAGAAACTATTTCATCATTGGGGGATAAATTAATACCCTTGATACCTTTTGATGATCTACCTTTAAACACACGAAGTTTTTTTGTCTCAAATCTTATACACTTGCCCTTATTGGTGCTTAACATAATATCTTGATCATCTTTGCATATTTCAACACCAACAATTTTGTCATTTGAATCAAGTTTCATTGCTATTTTACCACCAGCATTAATTGATGAAAAATCTTCGAGACTATTTTTGCGAACTTTACCCTGAGCCGTGGCAAAAACTATTTGTAAATTTTTCAAATCACTTTCATCATCAGGAAATGGCATTATAGAACTTATAGATTGATGACTCTTTAGAGGTAAAATATTGAATAAAGATTTACCCTTTGATATAGTGGAGCCTTCAGGAATTTTCCAAGCTTTAATTTTATATACAAGGCCTTCTGTAGAAAAAAATAATACAGCTGTGTGGGTATTAACAGAAAGTGTCTGAACGACTGAATCTGCATCACGTGTAGTAATTCCAGACTTTCCTTTTCCACCTCTTTTTTGTTGCTTAACACTGCTCAGCGCACCCCTTTTTATATATCCTTGAAGTGTAACTGTAATGATTACTGACTCTTTTTGTATAGTTTCTTCAATATCGTAATTTAATACAGCATCAATAATTTTGGTTCTTCTGGGCACAGAAAATTTTTCTTTAATTGTTTTAAGTTCTTCGCTTATAACTTTTAATAATTCTTTTTTTGAATTTATAATTTTTTTATACCCCATAATAAGCTCTGCTAGCTTTTTTATCTCTATCTCTATTTCATTTATTCCAAGCGCTGTAAGTTTTTGAAGTCTTAATTCTAAAATAGAAATTACCTGAGGCTCAGTGAGCGAGTATAAATTTTTACCTTTTTTAGCCTCAATTAATGAAATTAATTTAAGCGCTTTATTGATTTTCCATTTAGTTCCCAATAGTGCTTTTTTTGCATCATCAGGTGTATTTGATGATCTAATAATTTTTATTATTTTATCTAAATTTTCAACCGATACTGACAGACCTATTAGAATATGAGCTCTATCCTCTGCTTTCTTTAGGTCAAATCTAGTTTTTTTAATAACAACATCTTCTCTGAAACTTAAAAAATTAGTTAAAAAATCTTTTAAATTACACGTTTCTGGTTTTCCATTAACAATAGCTAATGTGTTAAAACCAAATGAACTTTCTATAGATGTATTTTTATAAAGTTGTCTTTTTATTGTTTCTGGCTCAACGCCATTTCTTAAATCAATGGCAACTCTAATCCCCTCTCTATTAGACTCATCTCTAATATCCTTAATTCCTTCTATTTTTTTCTCTCTTACCAATTGGGCTATTCTCTCGTTTAAAACAGATTTATTTACTTGATAAGGTACAGATGTAATAATAAGTCTTTCTCTTCCATTTTTCTGAGACTCTACTCCAATTTCACCTCTAATTTTAAAAGATCCTCTACCACTATTATAACCTTGTTTAATAATATCTTTACCAATAATAATTCCGCCTGTTGGAAAATCTGGTCCCGGTATATGTTTCATTAATTCTTTTATTTTAATATCCTTGTTTTCAATTAAGGCTAAAGTGCCATCAATAATTTCTCCCAAGTTGTGAGGCGGTATACTTGTTGCCATTCCAACGGCAATACCACCGGCACCATTAACTAATAAATTTGGAAATTGAGCTGGCAAGACAGTTGGTTCTTTTTCCGTTTCATCATAATTACTTTTGTAAGTGACTGTATTTTTTTCAATATCATCAATTAAAAATTGAGAAATTTTTCCAAGTCTTGTTTCAGTATATCTCATTGCAGCTGCAGGGTCACCATCAATAGATCCAAAATTTCCCTGTCCCTCAATGAGCGGTAGGCTCATAGAAAAGTCTTGAACCATTCTAACGAGAGCGTCATAAACGGATTGATCCCCATGTGGGTGATATTTACCAATTACATCTCCAACTATTCTTGCGGATTTTCTAAACTGTTTTGACCAATCGTAACCACCTTTGTACATTGCAAATAGTATTCTTCTATGAACAGGTTTTAATCCATCCCTAATATCTGGAAGCGCTCTACTAACAATAACGCTCATTGCATAAGATAAATATGACGAGCTCATCTCGTCATGCATTGAAATAAGTTTTATATTGTTATCTTTTGGAATTTCTGTTTTTTGCATAAAAACTAAAATGGAATTTCGTCATCCATATCGTTTGAAGCTTGAGGCGTATCCTCAAAATTATTTGCAGGTGTTTGAGTGTTATCATTTTGAATACCACCACCGCTACTACCACTACTACCACCACCCAACATTGTAAGTGATGAATTATACCCCTGAATAACGATTTCTGTTGAGTATTTATCTTGGCCTGATTGTTCATCTTTCCATTTTCTTGTAGTTATTTGTCCTTCAACATAAATTTGTGCACCTTTTTTCAAATATTGTTGTACAACATTAACTAAACCATCATTAAATACAACTATACGGTGCCATTCGGTTTTTTCTTTTTTTTCACCTGAGGTTTTGTCCTTCCATGATTGGCTTGTTGCTAAACTTAATCTAGCTACACTCTTACCGTTAACCATTTGTTTGATTTCAGGGTCTGCGCCTAAACGTCCAATTAATAATACTTTATTTAAACTTCCAGCCATAATATTTTAAAATTGTTAATTTAATTAATTTGTTTTATATCACAATTTAACCTGAATATTAATTTTATTAATTTAAAGCAACAAAAATTATGATTAAAAAGATAGTTATCAAGGGTGCAAAAGAACACAATTTAAAGAATGTTTCGGTTGAAATTCCGAAAGACCAATTTGTTGTAATTACTGGATTATCTGGTTCTGGAAAATCTTCCTTAGCATTCGATACAATTTATGCAGAAGGACAAAGAAGATATGTTGAAAGTTTATCTGCATATGCACGTCAATTTCTTGATAAAATGAAAAAGCCAAATGTTGATCTTATAGAGGGTTTAAGTCCGGCTATAGCAATAGAGCAAAAAAATACATCAAAAAATCCTAGATCTACTGTTGCAACTGTTACAGAAATATATGATTACATGAGAGTATTATATGCAAGAGCTGGGGTGCCCTACTCTCCCTTTACAGGTAAACCTATAACTTCACAGACCATAACACAAATAGTAGATCTAATAAAAAAATTACCAAAAAAGTCTACAATTTATATTTATGCACCTGTGGTACGAGGGCGTAAAGGAGAATACAGAAAAGATATTTTAAGTTATAAAAGAAGAGGTTTTAGAAAAATTAGAATAGACGAAATATTATACGATATAGAAAAAGTTCCTGATTTAGATAAAAAAATTAAACATGATATTTCTGTTTTGGTTGATCGAATTGTTTTGAACTCTAACCTTGGAAATAGACTTGCCGAGAGCATTGAGGCATCAGTAAATTTGTCAAATGGTTTAGTTTTTGTTGAATATGAAGATGAAACTTTACCTCAAAAATTTAGGAAAATTGAAAAGCTTATTTATTCAACAAAATTTGCTTGTCCTGAAAGTGGTTTTACAATTGAAGAAATCGAACCAAGACTTTTTTCTTTTAATAGTCCTTATGGTGCTTGTGCTGAGTGCGAAGGTATTGGTATAAAATTAAATGTTGATCCAAATTTAGTAGTTCCAGATGATAAAAAAAGTATTGCTGATGGTGCTATAGAGCCATGGGCCAAATCAACAACACTTTATTACGCACAGACCTTAGCATCTATTGCTAAACACTATGGTTTTTCTTTAGATGAAAAATGGAAAAAAATTTCAAAAAAAATTAAAGATGTAATTTTATTTGGATCTGATGAAGAGGAAATTAAGTTTAGCTACGATGATGGATATGAAAAATACTCACATAAAAAAACTTTCGAAGGTGTAATAAATAATCTTGAAAGAAGATTTCTCGAATCTGATAGTGAGTGGAAAAGAGA
>Ga0307986_10000444_pt1 | contig 30923 bp, 35 predicted proteins | sample EllFjometageno82_FD_203170 | JGI IMG/M metagenome (GOLD analysis project Ga0307986, IMG submission 203170) | Marine microbial communities from Ellis Fjord, Antarctic Ocean - #82 | ecosystem: Environmental > Aquatic > Marine > Unclassified | place: Southern Ocean | collected 2014-10-09 | reverse complement strand
GCAATTTATTGATAGTGGCCGCATCTGTTCCAGAGCCATTAGCAATTCTTTTTTTCCTAGAACCATCAATGATTTTAGGATTTCCTCTTTCTTTTTTCGTCATAGATAAAATGATTGCTTCATTTTTAGTAATAACGCTCTCATCAATTCCAGAAGCATCCATCTGTGATTTCATTTTAGAAACACCTGGCATAAATGACATAATTCCTTCTATGCCTCCCATTTTTTTCATTTGCCTAAGTTGTGTTAAATAATCTTCCATAGAGAATTGTCCTTTTTTTAAATTCTCTTCTGCTTTTTTGATATTCTCTTCACTAAGATCTTCTGAAGCTTTTTCTACAAGAGAAACAATGTCTCCCATGCCTAATATTCTATTGGCTATCCTATCTGGGTGAAAAACTTCTAAATTTTCTATTTTTTCTCCTACCCCTAAAAATTTAATTGGAACTTGTGAGACATACTTCATACTAAGGGCTGCACCACCTCTAGCATCACCGTCAGCTCGTGTTAAAACAATTCCTGTTACATTTACAGTATTCTTAAATTCTTTTGCAACTTCTGCAGCAACTTGTCCTGTTAATGAATCTGCAACTAAAAATACTTCCGTTGGGTTAATTATACTTTCTATCTGTTTGATTTCACTCATCATCTGAAGATCTATTTGTGTTCTACCCGCTGTATCAAATAATATAATTTCTGCACCATTTAGGTTTGCGGCACTAACTGCTCTTCTACAAATATCCGCTGGTAGTTGTCCTTCAATAATAGGGAGTGTTAAAATATCATTTTGCTCTCCCAAGGATCTTAATTGTTCTTGTGCTGCTGGTCTATATACGTCTAGACTCACCATCATTATCTTTTTCTTTTTATTTTTTTCTAAATATTTGGCTAATTTTGCTGTTGTTGTTGTTTTACCAGAACCTTGGAGACCCACCAGCATCATCGGCACAGGTGGAACTGCATTTAAATTAATATCTGTGTTGCTTTCACCTAAAAGATTAACTAATTCATCGTAAACAATTTTAACAACCATATCTCCTGGAGATGTTGATCTAATTATCTCTTGGCCCATAACCTTTGGCTTAACCTTTTCTATAAAATCTTTAGTTACATCAAGAGATACATCCGCTTCTAATAAAGCCTGTCTAATGCTTCTTAGACCTTCATCTACTTGATTTTCATCAAGTGAAGCAGCTTTTTTTAAAGAAGAAAAAATTTCTTCGAATTTATTTGTTAATTTTTCAAACATATTTATTACGCACAGCAGTTTCACACTAGTGGGCGAATATCGCTGACTAGTGTTGATCTCTTTGTTTCCAAAGACACCACAAATTTAACGTTTTTGTGGAAACGCGAACAACCTATAATAGAGGTTCAAAAAGTCAATAAATAAGTTAAATATCTATATATGGATATTAAAGCATTTAAAATGGATGGTTTAGGTAATGATTTTATAATTATTGATCAACGAATTCACGATCTTAACTTAAGTAAAGATCAAATAATTAAAATATGTGATAGGAATTTTATTGGATGTGATCAACTTATTTTAATTAAAAAAAATAAAAAAACAGATGCTGGTTTAGAGTTTTATAACTCAGACGGCAGTGCCTCCGGCGCTTGTGGAAATGGAACTAGATGTGTTGCTGACTTTTTATCAAAAGAAAATAATCAAAAAGAAATAACTTTGTGGACATCGTCTGGATCTTTAAAATCTAAAATTTTAGGAAATAATTTAGTAGAGACTGAAATAGGTATTCCAAAAACAAATTGGGAAGATATTCCTTTAAGTAAAAAATTAGACACTAAAGACCTTAAGATTGAAATTATAGACAAAAATAATAACAAACACATTGGTGGAACTGCAATAAATGTAGGAAATCCTCATATAATTTTTTTTGTAAATGATATTGAAAGTTTTGATTTAAAAAAAATTGGTTCAGAAATTGAAAATTATGAATTATTTCCTGAAAAATGCAATGTAACACTGGCTAAAGTTATAAATAAAAATTTAGTAAAAGTTAAGGTGTGGGAAAGAGGTGCGGGACTTACAAAGGCTTGTGGTACCGCAGCTTGTGCAACCGCTGCAGTTGGCAATATCAAAAAGTTGATAGATAAAACTACAGATATAGAATTTATACTTGGAAAACTAACAATTTCCATAGATGAAAAAAATAGCATTCATATGAAAGGGCCAGTTTCTAATATTAAAAATATTGAAATTAAACTGTAATGGGAATTTTTGATAAATTTAAAATTAGTTTTAAAAAAACTTCCACTACTTTTACATCTGGTTTAAAAGATATAATTGTCAAAAAAGAAATAAATGACAAAATACTCGATCAAATTGAGGAATATTTAATTAAATCAGACGTGGGTCTAGCTGCGGCAGGAGAGATTAAACAAATTATCGCTCAAGAAAAAATTGATCCTAAAAATGATGTGATGAATGAAGTAAATTTAATTCTAAAAGATTATATAATTACTTTAATGAAGCCTTTGGAGAATGAAAATTTCTTTAATAAAAAAGAAAAGCTTAATGTAGTGCTTATCTCTGGTGTTAATGGTGTAGGAAAAACGACAACTATCGGAAAAGTAGGCAAAATATTAAAATCTAATGGTAATAAAGTTATGTTTTCTGCCTGTGATACGTTTAGGGCTGCCGCAATTGAGCAGCTAGAAAATTGGGCTAATAAAATTGATGTTCAGATTACTAAATCTACACATGGATCTGATCCTGCTTCTGTAGCTTACAAAGCAATAGAAGAGGCAATTAAGGGTAATTTTAATCATGTTTTAATTGATACCGCTGGACGGTTACAAAATAAGAAAAACCTTATGGAAGAATATAAAAAAATAGCAAACGTAACTAAAAAAATAGATCCAGATGCACCACATAATGTAATTATAGTTCTTGATGCAACATCAGGCCAAAATGTTATCAACCAAGTAGAAGAATTTAATAAAATCATTCCAATAACTGGCTTGATAATGACAAAATTAGACGGGACTGCAAAAGGTGGTATTTTGCTAGCCCTCGCTAAAAAATACAAACTTCCAATAATTGCACTTGGTCTTGGTGAAAAAGAAGATGACTTACAAATTTTTAATGCAAAAAAATTTGCTGAAGCATTTATTCAAATTAATTAATCAAATTACTAGAAATTAGAGGCTTGTAATAACTACATTTATAGTTTTCTTGTAAGCTTGAATAACCACAATCTTTTGCAATAGATGAAATTATAAAATCAAATTTACTATTTGATGAATATTGATTTAGTTTTTTGTTGGCTATAGTAAATTTAAAGTTTTTATTAATATCCTTAACTGCACTAATCATAATCAGGGTATTATTATCTTTTAAAAGATAGTAAGCAAAATCCTCAGGGAATACTGGATAATTATAACTCTCTAGAAGATATTTGGCTTGAGAGGGAAACCACTCATAAGTAATTAGTGGCGAAGAAACTTTTGTTTTATGGTTATAAATATACAAATCTTGAGGAAACTCTGTAACATAATTATAGTCCTCACCTCTTGCTAAAATTGCTTTTTCTCTTGTTTTAAAATAAAGAGAAAATTTTTTATCGTGGGAATTCATTTTACCTATATGAAAAAGTTCGTCTATGGGTGATGCTTGACTTTCGGCTATGCTTGAATTTGAAAGAAATATTAATACAAAAAAAGTTATAATTAATTTATTCACTATCTATTTATAGAAATGAAATTTGTAAATTTTTTGGTCAGATTGTGGCTTAATTTAAACTTTTCTTTTAACTATATAAATACCAAAAAAAACTAAAATCGTTCCTATATAATGATAATACTCTAACTGCTCATTAAAAAATAAATAACCATAAATCGCGCTATAAACAGTAAAGATGTACAAAGTAAAACCAGTAATAGATGCACCAAGCTTCTTTTGTGCCATTGTATATAATGTAAAAGCTATAATACCTGGTGAAATAGCTGCGAATAAAACCCACATAAAAAATTGTGAATTAAAAACAGTTCTAACAAAAAATGTTTCTTCAATTAAGTAGAATGGAAATAAGCTCACTACACCAAAAAATGCAATCAAAGTAAATCTATCAAAAATTTTCAAATTAGTTTTCCAGTAAAACAAGTAAATAGAGTAAAGAGCCCAGCCCATGGAAGAAGCTAGCATCCATAGGTCACCAATTGTAAATTTAAGGCTAATTAACAAGGATAAATCACCCTTAATAATGATAGCAAAAACACCTGTTAAACAAGAAGCAAGGCCAATAATTCTAAGAAAGTTTATTTTCTCTTTAAAAAAAATGCTGGAGATTAGAATTATAAATATTGGAGATGATGAATAAATAATTCCCATATTGGTAATAGTTGTTGTTTGTCCCGCTAAAAATGGGAAAGCTCCACAAACACCACAACCCATTGATCCAATAAAAAATATTTTCTTGTATTCTTGTTTTATGAATCTAAGGTTTTTTTTTAATGAGTTGAAAGTAAAAGGAAGCAATATTAAGAAGACAGCTGCCCATCTCCAAAAAGCTAGGGAAATTGGTGGGACATATTCAACTCCTCCTCTTGCAACTATTAAATTACTTGCCATAAAAATAGGTTGAATAAATAATAATAAAAAAGGTAGATAGTTATTTCTTAAGGTATTCACAGTAACTAGGAATTAATTTTTATCGAAAAAAGCTTCGTAAACCATCATAAAAATCGCAATAGCCATCAAAATAAATACAGGTAACACATCCCAAAAACCAATCATGGACGATCTTGTAAGTGTTGTTGCTAGGCCTATAAGAAAAGCTGAAGCAATAAGTGAGCCTAAAAATTTCGTTATGTTATTTAGCATATTTTTTACAATTTTTTTCTAACCAGTTAGCCACACCTAAGAACCGTAGATCATCTAGTTTATCACCGATTAACTGAACTCCTAATGGTAAATTATTTGCTCCTGTAAGTAAAGGCAATGAAATAGATGGTAAACCCATATAAGTCCAAGTTGTGCAGAATTCTGGACTGCCAGTACTCTTTAATCCTTTGGGTGCAACTCCAGTTGTAGATGGACTTAATATACCGTGATAATCCTCAAACACTTCTTTATAAGATTCATAACTTCTTTTCATAAAATCTATTGCTTCCACATAATCTTTTGCTGAGTACTTTAAGCCTCTTTCGATTGCACCAACCATTTCTTTGGAGAGTTTTTTTTTAGATTTTTTATAATAACCTTGAAAATTATTAGCCATGTCTGTTTCGTGAATTATTTTATGGTATTTTGGAATATCATTAAAATATGATGGTGTATCAAATACTTCAATATTTTTTTTAAAAGTTTTTATAAAAAACTCAAAAGACTCTTGAGATTCTTTATCTACATTTTTCCAATTTTTGGTTTTGTAAAAAATAAATTTTGGTTCATATAACGGGCCTTTTTTACAAACTTTTAACATTTCATCCGATGCATAATGAATAGTTGATAAATCATATAAATCTTTTTTAATTAAAGATTTTGCTAATAAAGCAACATCCTCAACTGTTTTTCCAAACACACCTATATGATCTAGTTTGTCTGATTGTTTTAAAACTCCACTTCGAGAAATTAACCCATAGGATGGTTTGTAACCAACAACCCCACAATAAGAAGCTGGCCTTATAATTGAACCGTTAGTTTGTGAGCCTATAGAAAGTGGTGCCATATGGGCTGCTACTGCTGCTGCAGAGCCACTTGAAGATCCACCAGGTGTTCTTAGGTGGTCATGTGGGTTTGTAGTTTTCCCTGGATAAAAATATGCAAGCTCTGTGGTTACTGTCTTTCCCATCACTATTGCACCTGCTACCTTAAGCAAATTAACAACCTCAGAATCTTGTGAGCTTGGCATTTTTTTTCTTAATGAAGTACCACATTCAGTGGGCATCTCAAAAGTTCCTATGATATCTTTAACTGCTACTGGTAAACCATGTAATGATCCCAGGGGTTTTCCAGACCTTCTATATTCGTCCGCTTCCTCTGCTTTTTCTAAGAGTTTTTTTTTATCAAAATACTCCCATGCCTTGACATCTTTTTCAAATTTTTCAATTCTTTCAATATATTGAGTACAAACTTCTACTGATGAAACTTCACCCTCTTTTAATTTTTCAACTAGTTTGTTGGTTGTTAGAGAAAATATATCTATCATATTAAGTTTCCTAGTCTGCAAATAATGTCTCTGGTAGCCACAGAGCAATACCTGGAAACATGTACATAAGGAACATCGCAAATATTACTATGCCTAAGAAAGGCATAATCCCTGCAAATATTTCCATTAGTTCAACATTATTTTTTTGAACACCCTTCAAGTAGTAAGCTGACATTGCCATAGGAGGTGTTAAGAAAGATGTTTGTAAATTCAGTGCAATTAACATTGCAAAGAAATATGGATTAACATCAAATACCTCTAGTAATGGTAAAAATATTGGAACAAATATAATTAAAATTTCAGTCCATTCTAATGGCCATCCTAAAAGGAAAATTATTATTTGTGTAATTATTAAAAATTGCCAGGTTGTTATGTTTATTGATGTAAAGAAATGTTCAAAAACTTCATGTCCACCTAGGTATGAAAATACAGATGAGAAAGTCCAAGAACCAATAAACAGCCACATAATCATTGCTGTAGTTTTGGCAGTTAAAAAAACAGATTCTTTAAAGCTTTGCCATTTTAGGGTTTTGTAAAACCAGGATAAAAGTATTGCACCAAATGCTCCTGCTGCTGCTGCTTCTGCTGGTGTTGCTATACCTGCTAAAATTGTTCCAAGAACTAACATGATTAGTCCAAAAAGTGGGACAAAAGAAACTAGCACTTCTTTTAAAATTTCTGCTCTAGGTGGAATATCTTCTGCTTTTGGTTTCGGTGCAATTGATGGGTCTATCCAAGCTCTAATTACAGCATAAGCTATATAAAGGCCTGCAAGTATAAGTCCTGGGAAAATTGCTGCTGCAAATAATCTTAGAGGCGATAATTGAGCGATAACTGAGTAAACGATCAACATAATGCTTGGTGGTATTAAAATACCCAAACATCCACCAGCACAAATTACTCCTGAAGCAAATTTTTTATCATACCCTGCTTTAATCATTGCTGGCCATGCAAGTAAGCCCATTAAAGTTACAACAGCACCAATAATTCCAGTTGCTGTAGAAAATAAAGTACAAGTTATTAATGCAGCTACTGCCATCGAGGCTGGCAGTCTGTGAGCTGCAAGTCTTATTGCAAAAAATAATTTTGATACAATTCCGGCTCTTTCAACTAGGTATCCCATAAACAAAAATAGCGGGACAGCAGTTAGAACATTGTTGTCCATTACGGTATATGTGTTTTGCACAAATAATGAAAATATCCTATTGTCAAAAATGTGATCCATTAACGCTGGATCATAGTAAGCATAATATCCAAAGCCTATTCCCATTGCCATTAAAGTAAAAGCAATTGGAAAACCTAACAGCACTGCAAATAAAAATATACCCATCATGAAGATGGCCACTTCTGGATTTGTTAAACTAAATAACATCTTTTTGATCCTCGTCTTGTGCTGTTCTCATTAAAATTTTTTCTGTTTCTTCCGCAACAACCATTCTTGCAGGCCAATGTCCAGTTTTAATGCAAATGATTGATCTAAAAACTTCAGCTATTCCTTGTAAAATTAATAATATTCCTGCTGCTGGTATCAAAGATTTTGCCATATAAATTTGTATTTGTGCTGGGCTACTCCAACTTGTCTCTTTGATTTTCCAGGCAAGGGCTGCATAATCATAGCCATAAAATGCCAAAGCTATTACACCGGGAAAAAAGAATATAAAATAAAGTATTAAATCAATCCAACCTTGTGTTCTTGGTTTAAATAATCTGTAAATCACGTCTCCTCTAACATGAGACTCTGTTGCCAAACAATAAGCTCCTGACATCATTAGTATTGCACCATACATCTGCATACTAAAATCAAAATTCCAAAGTGTTGGTTTATTAAAAACATAAGCCATTACTACTTCATAACAAGTTCCACCCATCAAGATAACTATGCACCAGGAAAAAGCCTTGCCCATTGAAGTGCTTAGTGTGTCAGCAAACTTTATATAGGTTCTCATCATGAATTAATAGATTACCTTAATTTTTTTCAGAATTGTACTAAAAAAAAGGGGAGCCGAAACTCCCCTTTTTTAAATAATCTTAAAGTTAATTATATTTTAACTTTTCCAATTGGACCAAACTCATTTTCATAAGCTAGTTTGTAATTCGGCTGATTCATCAGCAAGTACTTCATTACTTTCTTAGCGTATGCTTTTTGAGAATCGATGATTTTTTTGAAGAAAGGATCCTTCGCTGAGAAATCACCAACAATTTTATCCCAGCCTTTTAATTGTGCGGCTAAGATCTCATCAGATGTTTGGTAAACATTAACCTTATGCTCATTCATCAACATAGCTAAACTGTCAGAATATCTAACAAGTGCTTTGAAGTAGTTATCTGTATTCGCAGCGTAAGCAGCGTTTTTTAAGATAGCTTGGTGAGCAGGTGACATGCTGTTGTATCTTTTTTTATTCATAGGAATTTCAAACATCTCTTGTGATTGGTGAAAACTTCCTAAATGATAATGTTTAGATACATCTTGCATACCGAACTGTGAGTCGGATGTTGGGTTGTTAAATTCAGCAGCATCAATCAAACCTGTTTTCATTGCTGGTTGAATTTCACCACCTGGCAATTGTCTTACGACCATTCCCATAGCAGTTAAAACGTTAGTCGCTAGACCAACTGTTCTGTATTTCATCCCTTTAACATCAGATACTTTAGTTACGTTCTTTTTGAACCAACCAAAAGGTTGAGCTGGCATAGGCATATGAAAGAATCCGACATAATCAAATCCTACTTTAGCTAACGCTTCATTATACAAAGCTCTTCCACCACCACGTTCCATCCATCCCATGACTTCTTGAGATGACATTCCGTATGAAGGACCTGTTCCAAAAAGTGAAGCCGCAGCATTTTTACCGTACCAGTATGCTGTCACCCAGTGACCCATATCTACTACGCCCGAACTTACTGCTTGTCCAATTTCTGAAGTTTTAACAATCGCACCGACTGGCTGAAGATCAATTTTTAATTCTCCTCCAGACATTTCGCCAACCATATTTGCGTAGTCCTGTGCCATTTCAAAAAAGATATTAGCGCCTGAAGGCCAAGCTGCTTGCATCTTTAATGTTAATGGAGCACCAAAAGCTACATTAGGCATTGCTACAGCTGTTGCTGCTGCTGCTCCTGTTGCTGCTGCTGCTTTGAAGAACTTACGTCTTGAAGGTATTTTAGTTGCCTTCAATGATTTTTTATCTTTAATCATTTACTTCTCCTCTGTTTGTTAATTAACATTTCTAACTTAATTCTAATTATAAGTTAGAGTCTATAGTGAAAATGACACATCTTCATATAATTTCAATCTGAAGTAGAATTAATTTTCATATTACTTTTTTACCCATACTTTTTTCCGTCAGTCTTTTCTCTTATTTTTAATTTTTTGATAAAATACATTAGATGTCAATTTCATTTTTTTAATTATTAAGATTTTTTAAAAATAAAATTATCACTGACCCTTAGGGGCTAACTTTTTTTGTTGGTCCCAGATGTCACTTATATTTATTTTGAAAATTATCAGAAGTATAAATTAATTCTATCTGCCAGTTTATAAACTCTACAACTAGATCTTCTGAGGGTCTAATATTTCTAATTTTTAGGTCTTTTGTTTTGGGTCTTCGGGGAGGCAATTTTACAAAATATCCTTTAGCTATTCCTTGATCAATAATTTGAGCAATTGTTTTATAGGAATACTCTGGTATTTTACTAGATATATTTTCTTTATAAACCTCTCCTCCCAACTCATTTGCTTCAAATATTAATAAAAAAACCTTTAATCTTTTAGAAGTCGCAAAACACCACTTCATTGCGTACTCTCCTTCTTTATACTTAAAAAGAGGCTTAAAGCATTTATACATTTCTATATACCTGGAACAAAAACTATCCATGGTCGTTTTAAATGGTAATTTTTTTAGCTCCAGTCTTGAATTTATTCTTTTTTCTCTTTCGTCGTCTTTGTCACTTATTTTAAAATTTTTTGTAGCTACGGTATGCATTTTTTTTATAACTATAATAATAGCTCAACTTTGAGGTTGTCTAATCTAGGTTTCATAAACAAAGTATACCAATATTTTCTACCTAAATTATACGGGAAAAAATTTTTTTTTTAAAAAATGAGCCTTTAATATAGCTATTAATTTACTTTATTGGTGCAGTTTCCAGTTTTTAGAAACTCATCAATGTTATCTATTGCTAAGTTAGCCATTGCTATTCTTGTATGCTTAGTGGAGCTTCCAAGATGTGGTAAGATAAAAGTACTTTTTATTTTTAGATAACCCGGATTTAAATTTGGTTCACCTTTATACACATCTAATCCTGCTGCATAAATTTTTCTTCTATTTAATGCATCGATTAAAGCTTCATCATCGACAATGTCACCTCTAGCAACATTTGTAATCACGGCTCCTGTTGGAAAGTATTCTAAAGTTTCCTTATTAATTAAATTTTCAGTTTCTTTTGTTGCAGGACAGCAAATAGATAATACATCCGAAACTTCAAAAAGATTTTTTAAACTATCGTGATAAATGGCGCCTTGTTCTTTTTCTTCAATTAGTTTTGATCTGTTGTGATAATGAATAACCATTCCTAAAGCCTTAGCAATTTTAGCTATCTTTTGTCCAATTCTTCCCATTCCTAAAATTCCAAGTCTTGTTCCTGTTAATTGTTTTCCTATAAGAAAGTCAGCAGACCATTTCCAGCTACTTTCTTTTGCACTTTGAATTCCTTCTGACGCTCTTCTGCAAGCACCCAATATTAGTAAAATTCCAATTTCAGCAGTAGCGTCAGATAAAACCTCAGGTGTATTAGTTACTGCTATTCCTCTTTTTTTAGCTGCCTCCAAATCTATATTCCCAAAACCTACTGCAAAATTTGAAATAATTTTAATGCTATTTGGTAGTTTACTGATTGTTTCCTCATCCATCTTATCTGTTAAAGATGTTAAAATTGCATCATGCCCCTGGCTTAACTCAATGAGTTTTGATTGCGAGTATAATTCATCGTTACTATTAAATTTTGCATCAAAAATTTTTGAAGCTTTTTCTTCTGAATCTTTTAATAGTCTTCTAGTGATTATAATTTTTTTCATAATTAATTTTTTTGTAATATTCTTGGTTTTGGACCACCAGTATACCAATCTAATACCTCAATAGTATGTAGAATTGGAGTTTTCGTTCCATTAGAAATTTGAGTAATACAACCAATATTTCCAGTTAAAATAAAGTCTGGCTTTAAGCTCTGAATATTATTTATTTTTTTTTTTAATAATTCTTTAGCAATTTGAGTTTGCAAAATATTATATGTTCCAGCTGATCCGCAGCAAATGTGTCCTTCTGGTATTTCCATAATTTCATTATCTGTTTTGCTTAATAATGACATAGGTTGATCGTGTACTTTTTGTCCATGTTGCATTGAACAAGCTGAGTGATAGGCGATTTTATATTTTTTATCTTTTGTCTTGAAGTTTAATTTTAAACTCTCACTTAAATATTCGGAAACGTCTTTTGTTAATTCTGAAATTACTTTAGCTTTTTTTTTCATTTCTTGATCATCTTTAAAGATAAATCCATAATCTTTCATTGTAGTACCACAGCCAGATGTATTAGACAAAATTGCATCTAAGTTTCCTTTTTGATGCTCCTCATACCAAGTGTTAATATTATTTCGGAAATCTTGATGAGCATCGTCTTCTTTGCCCAAGTGATGGTTTAAAGATCCACAACATCTTATTTTTTTAGGTACAACCACTTCAACTCCATGTCTATTCAGAAGCCGAATAGTTGACTCATTTATTTGTGGTGAAATTTCTTTTTGAACACATCCAGTCAGAAGAGCAACTCTAGCAATTTTTTTTTGACCCATAACTGAATAAAATTCCTTTTCTTTTAACGTTTTTTTTGGAAATTTTGTTGGCATTAAACTCATCATGTCTCTTATTTTTAGTGGCATTAAAAATTGAAAAGGTTTGGCTAATTTAACCAATAAACTTGCAATTCTAAAGTACCTGACGTTTGGAAGAACAACTGATAAAAAACTTCTAATTGTTCTGTCAAAAAAAGGTCTCTCGAAATTTTTTTCAATATATTTTTTACCGTGATCAATGACATGCATATAATTCACACCTGCTGGGCAGGTAGTCATGCAACTATAGCATGATAGACATCTATCGATATGTTTTACTATTTTTGCTGTTGGTTTTTTTTCACCCTCTAGCATATCTTGTATTAGATAAATTCTACCTCTGGGCCCGTCTAATTCATCTCCTAGTAGTTGGTAAGTTGGGCATGTTGCATTACACATTCCGCAATGAACACATTTTTTAAATATTTTCTCTGTTGACTGGTTGTTTTTATCTTTTAATTGTTTCTCCGTAAAATTTGTTTGCATTAAATACCCCTATACATCCTGCCTGGATTAAAAACTCTTTTTGGATCAAAACTTTTCTTAATTTTTTCTGATATTAATAACCTTGTATCATCTACTGTGAATATGGTTTCTTCATAATCATAATCTGGCGATGTTTTAATGATTGTTAAATAACCACCCAACTCTTTAACTAATTTTTTTATTTCTACAATTTTCATATTTTTTTTTGACTGAATTTCTATCCAATATAATGATCCACACCAATCAATATAATATTTATATTTATTCGCTAATTTTTGCATTAATTCGTTTCCTTTAGAAGGTGGCACAACAGCTCTTAGTAAATTGTTTTTTGTCTTCGCAAAGAGCTCTAAATTATTTATTTTTTTCCAGAATGGTACGGATTGATGCACATCTAACACTGATATGTTAAATTTATTTAATTCTAATTCACGTGTTAATGCTTTAATTCTTTCATCAATTGATATTTTGTCACCCTCTAGTCTTAGTGCCAAAAATGAACCTTTGGAATTAAGGTTATTAAATTTAAAAATCATTTCTTTATTGTGATTATAAATTTCATCTTGAGGCTCTTCCGGAACATAGACTGCACCTGAAATTTCACTGCTCGAACTTGAAATTTTTTCAAATAAATTGTTAACTAGTTTTTTATCCTCTGTATGAATTGTTATTGTGCTGGATAGTTTTTTTTTTGGTAAAACCTTTAAAACAACTTCTGTTAATGCCACTAATGTTCCAAACGAACCTGTGACAAGCTTTGATAAATCATAACCAGTAACATTTTTAACAACTGTACCTCCTGATTTAATTATTTCTCCTTTGCCATTAACTCCTCTAAACCCCAAGATGTGATCTCTTGCACTCCCAACTTTAAATCTTCTTGATCCAGCAAAATTACAAGACAAATATCCTGCAATTGTACCTTTATTGGATTTGCCATTTTCAATGAAACCAAAATCGATAGGTTCAAATGCTAATTCTTGATTATTTTTTTCTAATTCTTTTTCAATACTTTCTAAAGGCGTATTGGCTTTAACCTTAATATAAAGTTCTTCTGGTAAATACTCTACTATTCCAGATAATTTAGAAAGTGAAAGTTTATTTGCTGACTGAATCCTGTTGCCAATAAAACTCTTAGAACCTGTTCCAATTAATTCTGTCGGTAAATTTTTTTTATATAATTCTTTAACCACATTTGAAACTTCAATTTCATTTTCTGGGTAATAAGTTTTGTTAGAATCTTGGAAGATCTGGGAATTTCTCTTCTCCTCTATGGACATGAACCCTCCCTTCTTCTGCACATTTTCTTAGTATTGGATAAACTTTTCCAGGGTTTAACAAATTTTTTTCATCTAAAGATAATTTAATATCTAATTGTTGTTGAATATCGTTGTCATTAAACATTTCACACATTAACTCTCTTTTTTCGACACCTACTCCATGCTCACCAGTTATAACACCACCCAATCTTACACAGGTCTTTAAAATTTCAGCTCCAAATTCCTCTGTTTTTCTTAATTGCTCTTTGTCTCCACCATCATACATAATTAGAGGGTGTAAATTTCCATCACCTGCATGAAAACAATTAGCTACAGGTAAATTATATTTTTTAGATAGTTTTTTTATTTCCAATAATGCTTCGGCTAGCTTACCCCTAGGTATAGAGCCATCCATGCAATAATAGTCAGGAGCCATAGCACCACATGCTGGAAATGCAGCTTTTCTTCCTGCCCAAAACGACAGTCTTTCTTTTTCATTGTTGCTTAGTTTTAAGCTTGAGCAATTATTCTTTTTACAAATAGCACTAACTTCTTTTAATAGCCCATCTACTTCAGATTCTGTTCCATCAAGCTCAACTATTAACAAAAGCTCTGCATCTCTTGGATAGCCAGCTTTACTAAAATTATCTGTTGCTTCAATTAAAGCTTTATCCATTATCTCCATGCCTGCTGGCACAATTCCATTGGAAATAATTTCTGTTGCTGCGTTTCCACCTTCTTCAATGGTTGAAAATCCTATTAGTGCTGCCTTAACAACTTGTGGTTTTTTTAAAATTTTTGCAGTAACTTCTGTAATCACACCTAATAATCCTTCAGAGCCGCAAATTAGTCCCATCAAATCATACCCTTCTTGATCAAGAGTTTTTCCACCAATTCTGCAGATAGTACCATCCATCAGAACCATTTCAACACCTAGAATATTATTAGTGGTTGTTCCGTACTTCAAAGAATGAACACCACCCGAGTTTTCAGCGACATTACCGCCAATTGAACAGGCAAGCTGGCTTGATGGATCTGGTGCATAATAAAAACCTTTGTGTTGGACTGCGTGTGTAAGTCCTAAGTTGGTAACACCTGGCTGCGTAACTACACATTTATTTTTAAAATCAATTTCTAAAATTTTATTAAACTTTCCAAGGCTCAATAAAACCGCATCTTGTAAAGGTAGTGCTCCTCCCGAGAGACCGGTACCTGCGCCTCTTGGAACAATTTTTATATTTTCTTTATGACAAAATTTTAAAATATTGCTCACTTCTTGAGTATTTTCTGGCATTACTACCACTAAGGGTGTTTGCTTGTAAGCAGCTAATGCATCAGTTTCATAGGGCTTAATTTCATCCGCATGGCTTAAAACATTTTCTGGATTTATAATTTTCGCAAGATTTTTAAAAATGTGCTCTTTTTTATCTATCGTTGCCTTATCAATTTTTGGAAGAACTAATTCAGTCATTAGTCTTAACCTAGCATTTTTTTTATATTTTCCAATGCGTTAGATATGTTTTCTTGTGACGCAGCAAAGCTAAATCTTACGTAATCTTGGCAAGTTTTGCCAAAAGCTGTGCCTGGTACTATTGCAACACCCGCCTCATACATGCACTTTTTAGCAAATTCTGAACCGTTCATTCCGGTACCTATAACTTTTGGAAAAGCATAAAAAGCACCTCCTGGTAGGCTACATTCCACACCTGGTAAATTGTTTAGACCTTCATAAATCAGTTTTCTTCTCTGATCAAATTTCACCATCATTTCATAGATTGGCTCATCTGTTCCATCTAAAGCTGCGATTCCTGCAAACTGAGCTGGTGCATTCACACATGAAACACTATTAATAATTAGTTTGTTTACATGTGGTATTAACTCTTCTGGCCACACACTCCATCCCATTCTCCATCCAGTCATTGCATAAGCTTTACTCCAACCATCTAAAACTATCAATCTATCTTGAAGGTTGGGGTAATTAAAAAATGTTGGCATTTCTTTTCCATCATAAATTTGTCTACTATAAATTTCATCACTAAGTATTGCCACATGTGGATATTTTTTTAGTCCCTCTGCCAGAACATCAATTGCAGATTTTTCAACAAAGCTCCCTGTTGGGTTGTTAGGGTTAATTAATATTAACAATCTAGTTTTATCTGTAATTAAGGATAAAATTTTTTCTGGGTCAAATTTTAAATCTTTATTTTCTGTTAAATCGTAAGGAACAGCTGTTGATCCTGTGTAATTTATCATAGACTCATAAATTGGAAATGCTGGGGTCGGATGTATAATCTCTGCACCTGGCTCACCAAAACATTGTATTGCGTAATACATTGTTGGTTTTCCACCTGGCATTATCAGTACTCTTTCGGGGTCAATATCTTTATTATAAAGTTTCTTAATCTTTCTGGTAACAGCTTGTCTACATTCTAAAATTCCATTTGACATAACATATCCATGGTGGCCGTCATCTAATGCTTTTTTTGCTGCATCAACTATATGTTGTGGTGTCTTAAAGTCTGGTTGTCCCAAGCCCAAATGAATCATCGGCTTTCCTTGTGCTTCTAATTTTTTAGCTTCAGCTAAAACAGTGAATGCAGATTCTGTTCCTAATCTTTCTAAATTTTTTGCTAATTTCATAGTTTATTTTTATAGTAACATTTTTTTTAATTTATTTTTTATATATATAATCTTAATAAGTTAAAATTATTTTCTATAGATTAATTTTGATGTATTAAGTTCTTTTAAATTTTTACAACCCATTAACACCATGTTCCTATTAATTTCATCATGCATATTTTGTAACAGACGTTCCACACCCAACTGGCCTCCTGCACTTAATGCAAATAAGAACATTTTACCAAAACTGCATGCTGTTGCACCAGCAGCTAAAGCTTTTAAAACATGCGTTCCACGTCTTACACCACCATCTAGAATAATTTCTATTTTACCACCTACAGCATCTGAAATTGCCTTAACTTGATCAAATGGTGATCTAGAGCCATCCAATTGTCTGCCTCCATGATTTGAAATCATAATTGCTGTACATCCAATATCTATTGCTCTTTTTGCATCTTCAACTGACATAACTCCTTTAAGTGCAAACGGACCGTTCCACTTTTTTACGCAATATTCTGCATCTTTCCAATTCATAGCAGGATCATATTGCTCATTAATATATTCGATCACTGACTTTGAGATATTTGTACCTTTGTCAGTTTTTTTTGAAACATTTGCTAGCTCAAATTTTTTATGTGTAAAATAATTAAATACCCACTCTGGTCTCATGGCAAAACTTAGTAGACTTTGAAGGGTAAGCTTTGGTGGTGTTGTAAAACCGGTTCTGTGGTCTCTCTCTCTGTTACCAGCCACCAATGTATCTACTGTTAAACACATTCCGTCATAACCCGAAACTCTACATCGATCGATTAAATCATCTGTAATAGATTGGTCTTTATGAACATATAATTGAAATAGTTTTGGGCCACTTGATATATTTGCTATTTCTTCAATAGTATTGTTCGCCATAGTGGACATACTATAAAAAGTACCAAATTTTTCTGCCGCTCTTGCGGAGGCCTTATCTCCTTCATGATGATAGAGTCTTTGCATAGCAGTTGGGGAAAGAAAAATTGGCATCTTAATCTTTTTTCCAAAGACAGTTGTTGAAAGATCTGGTTTACCTACGTTAGCAAGTACGTTCGGAATCAAATCACATTCATTAAAAGCACCTGTATTTCTTTTTAAAGTTTTTTCATCATCTGCACCGCCATCAATATAATGGAATATTGGAGATGGCAGTTTTTTTTTTGCTAATTTTCTAAAATCATCAAAATTATAACAGTCCTTCAAATTCATTAATTTAAATTAAAATTTTTTAAGAAAATTAAATTCGTAACTATTAGCGCCTGGGTTTTTATCTCCCAAACTTGCATTTGATAGGTGATTGTACGATGCTCCAAAACTAGTGGTATCTGAAAGTTTATAAGAGGCTTGCACTTCAGTTTTGAATTCTAAAATATGACCAAGATCTTTGCCGTCTCCCTCAGCGTAAAGTCCAGGTGCAAAACTGGGTGTAAAAGTCATTTTACTACCCATATCATAATTCCATTCAACGCCCGTATAAACATATGCTGCAGAATTTTCAGTTATAAAACCACCTGTTATTGGTGATACATTTCCTAAAAAAGTTTCTCTTTCTAACGTTTCGTTCTGATGTTGAAATCCAAGTAATATTGCTTTTTGTTTTTGATCACTAAAATCAAAATTTCCTGAGTAGAAATTATACTGGTGGTCATTGATACTTATGCTTTCGTCTGCCTGAAGTGGCAGAAAAATTAACATAACAATTGCTGTAAATAAAAAAGTTTTAAAGGTATTAGTTTTCATGCTGGTTTTTATTAAATATATGCTCAGTTTTTTTTAATTATTAAAGTTTTATATATTATTGCACCCCCAAATAAAAATAACAATAACGGTAATAACCATAAAATATAGGTGTTTTTGTTTAATTCTGGATCATAGATTATCCAATTTCCATACTTTTCTTTCAAAAACTCAAATATTTGTTCTTTTGATGATCCTTCATTAATTTTTTTATCCACAATTAACTTTATGCTAGATGCAAAATCGGATTCTGAATCATAAACTGATTGTCCTTGACAAATCAAACAACGAATATTTTTTAAAATTTTGTTCTTTAATCTATCATTTTTTTCACCGGCTTTTAATTGGGAGAAACCTACTGATAGAAATATAATTAAAAATATCTTAATAATTTTCATTTTATAATTAGTTTAATTTTTTGTAATATTTCTTTATTAATTGGACCTACAAACTTTTTAATAATTTTTTTATTTTTATCAATAATAAAAGTTTCTGGCACACCATAGGCTCCAAATTCAACACCTAGAGCTCCATCACGGTCGATTAAAATTTGAGAGTAAGGGTTTCCAAATTCATTTATAAATTTTTTTGCGTTACTCAAGTTGTCTCTATAGTTTAATCCAATTAATTTAGCAGACTGTTCTTTACTTAATTGCATTAAAAAAGGATGTTCTTTAATACATGGCACACACCAAGATGCCCAAATATTTACAATATAAAAGACATCTTCTGAAAAGAACGTTTCTGAATTTACATCAGCACCTGAATTAAAATCTTTAGCTTTGAAGATAGGTATATTTTTTTTATCACTAATCTCAGGTATATAAGTATTTGAATCATCTAGACCTTTATAAAAAGTAATGAAGCAAAAACTTAGAATTATAAATAGAATGAATATATTTATTTTATTTTTCATGTTCTTTTTTTAACAAACTCATTAATCCTCCCAAGCTAAATATCAAAACTGAAATCCATATCCAAAGCATAAATGGTTTCACCTGATATCTTATATTAAAATATTCGTTACCCTTAACCAAATTCATTACTAAAAATTTATCATCTAACAGTGTTGTTTTTATATCCGCTTCACTAGTAATAATCATTGGTTGATTATAAACTCTAAGTTCTGGTCTTAACTGAAAAATTTTTCCATTTTTATCTGTTATCTTAAAATAACCAATAATAGAATTAAAATTGCTTTGTTTTTTTTCTTCTATTTTTTCAAAAAAAATTTCACCTTTACTATGTTTGTATTTTTCTCCAACTTTAATATTAGTTATTATTTCTGAAGATAAAATCCCATTAAATAAAATACTTAATATTAACAAGCTAAAACCCAAATGTGCTGTTGTTTGTGAGATATTATTAAACTTTTTAATAAATAATTCTTTCAGAGTTATAAAAAGTAAAAAAAAGGCAGATGAAATTAAAATTGTATATAAAAGTAAATCTGAAGTTAGGTTTCTTAATAAAATAAATGTTAAAATTACTGAAATAATAAAAAGTATAATTAATGATATCTTGTTATCAAGTTTCGACTTTATCCACTTAAGTTTTGGCCCCAGGGCCATAAACAATAAAAATGGTGCTAAAAAAGGAACTATTAATTTTTGATAAAAAGGGGGGCCTACAGAGATTTTTTCAGCAGATATTACATCTAGAAAAATTGGGTAAACTGTCCCAATTAATACAACGGATAAAAAATACATCATAAACCAATTGTTTATTAAAATGGAAGTCTCTCTACTTAACCAAAAAAAGTTTTTTACGTTTTTATTATTTTCGTTATTAAATAAAAAAAATATTCCTAAAGATAAAAAGATTAAAACAAATAAGAAAATTAATATAAAAATTCCTCTTGCTGGATCATTTGCAAAAGTATGAACTGAATTCAACAATCCAGATCTAACCAAAAAGGTTCCACACATGCTAAGCGTAAATGTTGTAATTGAAAGTATAACAACCCAAGAAGTTAGGGCCGCTCTTTTCTCCAATACTGAGACACAATGCAATAAAGCTGTCAATGTTAACCAGGGCATTAAAGATACATTTTCAACAGGATCCCAAAACCAAAAACCACCCCAACCTAATTCATAATATGCCCAAATTGACCCTAGCATTATGCCAATACTTAAAAAAATCCAAGAAACTATTACCCATTTTTTTATATGTTTCCCCCATTCTTTTGAAATATAATTTTGAGTAACCGCCGCAAGTGATGCTGAAAAAATTATAGAAGAACCAACATAACCTAAGTATAGAATTGGAGGATGAATTGCCAACGCTGGATCTTGTAAAATAGGGTTAAGGCCAAGACCTTCTTTAGGAATTGGAAATAAATAATTAAATGGATTTGAGGTAATCAATACAAATAAAAAGAAACCAATAATTATTAATTGCTGGAATAATAAAGTCAAGATCCTGTACTTTTTAGGTTGATCTTTAGACTTAATTAAAAATAAAAAAATAAATAAAGTTAATACCAATAACCATAGCAGCAGGCTTCCCTCATGATTGCCCCATGTTCCTGAAATTTTATAAAATAGTGGTTTGGTCGTGTGGGAATTATTAAAAACAGTCTCATTGCTAAAGTCTGATTTTATGAATGATAATACTAAACTTAAAAAACTTACAATCACAAAAACCATTTGCAATAAAGACAAGATGAATATGTTTTGATTAATTTTTGTGTAAATATTATTAAAATCCTTAATTGAAACAGCACAAAGTACCAAAGAAAATAGCAAACCTAAAATTAATGAATAATATCCTATTTGACTAGCTAACAATTTATTTATCTCCTATAGCTTCTTTAACCTCTGGGGGCATATAATTTTCATCATGTTTTGCCAGTATTTTAGTAGCTAAAAAATAATTTTTATCTTTTAAAAAGCCTTCTACAACCACTCCTTTTCCTTCTGCAAACAAATTTGGTACGGCTCCAGAATAGATAACATTAATTTCATTTTTAAAATCAGTAATAATGAAATTTACTTCAGTGGTGTTTATTAAGATTGATTGCTCCTTAACCATTCCACCGATACGTAATTTTTTTTTTTCTAATTCCACTAAAGATTTAATTTCAGAGGGTGACTGAAAGTACACCACATTTTCTTTTAAGGACTGCAAAATCAAAAAAGCAGATAAAATTACTGAAAGTAAAACGAAAGTTAAAAACAAAAACCGCAATTTAACTTTTTTACCATACATGGTTTATAAGTTAAATCTTTGATGCGTTTAATAATATTTCTTTATTGATATTTTGTAATCTCGCAACTTTTGCTTTCTTTGCATTTAGGGAGCCAAATTTAGATGTGAATCTTTTTTGCTCTTTTGAAAGCTGTAATTTAGTTACAAAATATAAAGTTACAAAACTTGTCAAAGTAAATGAAAAAGCAGACCAAACGTAAACTCCATATCCATTCATTGAAATAATCTCATTTATCATAATCTATCTAATCCTTTATTTTTTACTTTTATCAGTTCCGTATTATATTTCATTAAAAAAATAAGTAGTGAAAAAAGAGCAAATGCCGCAGTCATAATGCCCAATGGGATCAACATTGATATATCAATCGAATTATTTGACAAAACATTAATTGATGGCAATTGATGGAGAGTGTTCCACCATTCTACTGAGTATTTAATTATAGGAATATTTACCGCACCCAAAATTGCAATCATGGAGGTAATTTTAATTACTTGATCTTTGTCCTCATAAATCCTCCAGGCCAATAAATACATTGCATAAAATAAAGCTAAAATTAGCATGGAAGTTATCCTTGCATCCCAAGCCCACCAAGTGCCCCAAGTTGGTTTTCCCCAAATTGATCCCGTGACTAGTGCTATGATATTAAAAATAAATCCAGAAGGTGCTAAACTTTTAGAAATTATTGCAAAGTTTTTATTTTTAAAAACAAAACTTCCAACTGACAATAAAGCTAAGCTTGAAAATATTCCAAGTGATATCCATGCTGCAGGCACATGGACATACATAATTCTTACTGCATCACCTTGCTTATAATCTTCAGGCGATAGAATAAGAGCTTCTGTTAGACCGACTGTTAAAAAAATTATAAATAAAAATAAAATGTATTTAGGTGCCTTAGATGTGATTGCAAAAATTTTATTAGGTTCAAAAGATTTAAACATATTTAAATTATATATATTAAAAAAAGATAATTTAATTTTTATTATGCACGGTTGTTCCGATCAAGAATATAGAGGGAGTAATATTTTAAGGGGTACGTTATTTAATATTCTTGATCAGATGATTAAATATAACGATCATATATGTCCAAGTTTTGAGCTAATTGTGTTAAAAAAATGATATATTAATTAGAAGGCTTAAAGTAGCTAGATCCTTTTCTTCCAGAAAAGATCTCTTCAATTAAAGGGTGTTTAATTGGCTCCTCCGAATCGTCCATGAGTAGATTTTGCTCTGAGACATAGGCCTCATATGTAATCTCATCATTTTCAGCAAGTAAATGATAAAAAGGCTGATCTTTTCTTGGCCGAACATTTTTTGGAATAGATTGATACCATTCTTCAGAGTTATTGAATTCAAAATCAACATCATAAATCACACCCCTAAACTCAAAATGTTTATGCTTTACTATATCGCCAATTGAAAATTTTGCTTTTTGAATTGCCATTGGTAATAATATGGGGGTTTAAAAGAAAAAATCAATAAAAAAAATATGAATGTTTTGTGTATATGTTAATATGTCACCAATGAATAAATCTTTTCTTAAATTTGCAACTGACTTTGGGCCTTTAGCTATATTTTTTTATTACTACTATAATAGTGATAAAAATCTATCTGTGGCTATTCCACCACTTATAGTTGCAACACTAATTGCGTTGTTAATTGTGTGGTTTTTTGAAAAAAAAATACCTATGATGCCTTTAATAAGTGGTGTCTTAATTACATTTTTTGGTGGTCTTACAATCTATTTTAATGATCCAATTTTTATTTATGTAAAACCAACGATTATAAATATTTTATTTGCTCTTGCTTTATTTTTTGGAAAATATTTTACAAAAGAACCTATTCTTAAAAAAATTATGGGTAAATCGATTTCCTTAAGTGACGTTGGCTGGGAGTTATTAAATAAAAGATGGATGTATTTTTTCTTTGTTCTTGCAATTTTAAATGAGTGCATTTGGAGAACACAAACAGAAGAATTTTGGGTTAACTTTAAGGTTTGGGGAATGCTACCAATAACGCTTGTCTTTACAGTTTTTCAAGTATCACTGATTAATAAACATAAGATTAATGAATAAAAATTTAAAACTGATCATTAACAATCAATATAAACAAATAGAGGAAAAACAATTTTTTGAAAAAAACGAGCTTAAAATAATTTTAGACCTTTATGCAAAAATGGTATCTGAGGGATCTTGGAAAGACTACGGTTTAAATATTTCTAGCAGGCAGGTTAGTTTTAGTGTTTTTAAAAACGCTGCAGAAAATGCTTTATATAAGATTTGTAAAAACTTTAAGCCAAGCAATAAAAACTTAAAATATTTAATTACAGACTCAAATGGTAAGGTTTTAAAAAATTCTTTTGATTTAGAGTTTTTGCTTAAAAATACTAATTGGAAAAATCTTAAGAAATAAAAAGATTAACGTCTTTGACCAAATAACCTTAGCAACATTATAAATAAATTTATAAAGTCCAGGTAAAGAGTTAAGGCTCCCATTACAGCTTTTTTGCCCATTAACTCACCGGTATCACTTGCTGCGTACATATTTTTAATTTTTTGAGTGTCATAAGCAGTTAGGCCAACAAAAATTAGAACACCTAAAATTGAAATCACAAAATCCATCATTGTGGATTTCATAAATATGTTAACTACCGATGCTACAATAATTCCAATTAGACCCATCATTAAGAAAGATCCTAATTTTGTAAGATCTCTTTTAGTTGTGTAACCATACAAACTCATTGCACCAAAGGTGATTGAAGTAATAAAAAATACCCTAGTAATACTGGCGCCAGTATAAGTTAAAAATATTGAGGATAATGAAACTCCCATTAACGAAGCAAACACCCAAAAAGTTGTTTGAGCTGTAGATGCTGACATTTTATTAATTTTAGCACTCATGTAAAAAACAACTCCAAGCGGAGCAAGCATTACAATCCATTTAAAACCTGAAAGAAAAATTGTATTTCCTATACTTGTTAAGCCAACAATAGATCCGTTTGCATCTGTTACTACTGAAAGTTTAAAAAATATCAAAGACACAAGCCCGGTTAACAAAATACCAGAAGACATGTAATTGTAAACTTTAAGCATGTAGGCTCTAAGGCCCTCATCCATTACTACAGTTGTTTGTTGGGCTTCTTTTACTTTATTTAGTATATTTTGTTTATTGAATATCATGGTTTACATATAATAGCCTTTTACTATTATTTCAAGATGTCTTACAAAGCTTAAAAAATTAGAATTTATGAATTACAAAAAACTAGGAAATACAGACTTGAATGTCAGCACAATTTGCCTTGGAACAATGACTTGGGGTGAGCAAAACACTCAAGAGCAAGGTTTTGAGCAGATGGATTATGCATTGGATCAAGGTGTAAATTTTTGGGACACGGCAGAAATTTATTCAATACCGCCTAAACAAGAGACATTTGGAGATACAGAGGTGATTATTGGAAACTGGTTTGAAAAAACTAAAAAGAGAGACAAGGTAATTTTAGCCTCTAAAGTTTGTGGGCCCATGAGAGAATATGTGAGGGGTGGTGGAAATCAGTTTGGAGAAAGAAATATTATTGCAGCTCTTGAAGGAAGTTTAAGAAGATTAAAAACTGATTGTATTGATTTATATCAGTTACATTGGCCTGAAAGAAAAACAAATTTTTTTGGTAAATTAGGATACGAACATGATGATAGTGACGAATGGACTCAATTTGAAGATATTTTAGGAAATTTACAAAAATTTATTGATCAAGGAAAAATTAAACACATTGGTGTATCTAATGAAACCCCGTGGGGATTATCTAAATATTTAGAGTTATCAAAGAAACAAAAGCTTCCAAGAATGCTTTCAGTTCAAAATCCTTATAATTTACTTAACAGAACTTATGAAGTTGGGCTTGCAGAAATATCTATTAGAGAGCAAGCAGGATTACTAGCCTACTCTCCTCTAGCATGTGGATATTTATCGGGAAAATACAGGAATAATCAAATGCCAAAGGGCACAAGAATTGAACGTGATGGGGAATTTTGGACTAGATATAATAAACATAATTCAAATAAAGCAGTAGACGCATACTACGAAGTCGCAAAAAAACATGGTTTAGATTTAGCTCAAATGTCTTTAAAGTTTTTAGAAATTCAGCCATTTGTAACATCAGTTATTATTGGTGCTACAACCATGGAGCAGTTGAAAAAAAATATAGAAAGTGTAAATATAAAGCTAACAGACGAAATTATTAGTGAAATTAATGAAGTACAGGCTATATATCCTAATCCATGTCCATAATTAAAAAATTTATATTTATAATACTCTTAACTACTTTTGCCAACCAGGTTGCTACAGGAGAAATTAAAAAACTTGGAAAGCATAAGGACTGGGAAACTTATGTAATGAAAGATGAAAAGGGCAAAGTTTGTTTTGCCCAATCTAAACCCGTTCTTCAGTCTCCAAAAAATGATCTTAGAGAAGCAAGACTGTTTATATCATTTAGACCAAGTGAAAATATATTAAATGAAATAAGTATTACAGCTGGTTATGATTTTAATAGTAAAAATTCTATAACAGCCACTTCTGGAAAATATAAATATAAATTTGATATTGCTCAAGGAAGTTTTGCTTGGATGGCAGATAATAACCAAGAAAAAAAAATGATTAAAATAATGCAAAAAGGTTCTAGAATTATGGTTACAGGCTATAACCAAAAAGGGTCACAAACAATTGATCACTATTCTTTATTGGGCTTTACTAAGGCATATAAAGCTACCAAAGCAAACTGCAGCTAACAAATGAAACCCAAAAAAAAAATTGTACTCGCTTACTCGGGTGGGTTGGATACATCAATTATTTTGAAATGGCTTCAAGAAAATTATGATGCTGAAGTTATTTGCTACACAGCAGATGTGGGCCAAGAAATTGATAAAAAAAAAATTATAAAAAATGCTAAGAAATTAGGTGTTAAAAATATTATCATTGAGAACTTAAAGGATGTTTTTGTAAAAGATTATGTCTTTCCAATGTTAAGAGGTCATGCGATTTATGAGGGTGTTTATTTATTGGGAACTTCAATTGCAAGGCCATTGATTGCAAAACGTCAAATTGCTGCTGCCAAAAAATATGGTGCCTATGCTGTTTCACATGGGTCAACTGGAAAAGGAAATGACCAAATAAGGTTTGAATTAGGTTATCATTATTTTGGTCCCAAAGTAAAAATTATTGCTCCGTGGAGAATATGGAAATTAAATTCTAGAACAGATTTAATTAAATATGCAAAAAAAAATAATATTCCCGTTCCTACAGATAAAAGGGGTGCTCCTCCTTTTTCTATCGATGACAATTTATATCACACTTCGACCGAAGGTAAGGTTTTAGAAAATCCAAAAAATTCAGCGCCGGAGTTTCTTTTTCAAAGAACAATATCTCCTGAGAAAGCACCTAACAAACCTTCATTCATAACCATAGGGTTTAAGAATGGAGACCCAATAACTGTTAATGGTAAAAAATTATTGCCTGGAAATTTATTAGAAAAACTTAATGGGGTTGCTGGTAAAAATGGAATAGGTAGAGTTGATTTAGTTGAGAACAGATTTATTGGAATTAAATCTAGAGGTGTTTATGAAACGCCTGGTGGAACATTGTTAATGTCTGCTCATAGGGCAATTGAATCTGTTACGTTAGATAAACAGACTATGCATAAAAAAGATGAAATTATGCCAAAGTATGCTGAGCTTATCTACAATGGCTATTGGTATTCTAAAGCAAGGTTTAAACTTCAAAAAATTGTTGACCTTAAAAAAAATAAAGTGAATGGCTCTGTTAAACTTAAATTATACAAAGGCAACATCACTATAATGTCCAGACAAACAAAAAGTGATGCTTATTCAATGAAAAAAGTTTCGTTCGAAGAAAATAAAACTTTTAATAAAGCAAATGTTGAAAAATTTATTAATTTTCATAAAAAACAATTAAAATAATTTAATATGTATTTTAAAAATTCAAGAGCTGAGGCTGTTGAGGAATTAAATCAATTTATTGAAAATAATCTTTTAGAGTATTCTAAATTAAGAAATTTTGATTTTGGTCCTCAAAAAAGAGACAATACTTCATGTTTATCACCCTATGTAACACATGGTTTAATTAATGAAGTTGAAATTATTAATAAATCATTAAAGAAGTTTTCATTTGTAAAAAATGAGAAGTTTATTCAAGAAGTTCTTTGGAGAGTTTATTGGAAAGGTTGGCTTGAATTAAGACCTAATGTCTGGGCAGACTTCTTGGAAGAATTAAAAAGTATTAAAGAAAACTTTAAAAATAATAAAGATTACCTAAACGCTATAGAGGGCAAAACAAATATTGAATGTTTCAATGAATGGGTCAGCGAGCTTAAAAGATTTAACTATCTTCATAATCACACACGAATGTGGTTTGCTAGTATTTGGATTTTTACATTAAATTTACCTTGGCAACTAGGTGCTGAATTTTTTATGAAACATTTATTTGATGGAGACACCGCATCTAATACTTTAGGTTGGAGGTGGGTTGCTGGAATTCAAACGCAGGGGAAAAATTATCTAGCTACAGAGTGGAATATAAAAAAATTTACTAATAATCGATTTCAAAATATTAAAATAAATGAAGAGGCTACTCCAAAAATTTCTGAAAAAAGCTACTCAATTACACAAAAAAGCTTTACTAACCCTCAATTATTAGAAAATAAAATATTATTAATATTTGATAACAACCTTTCATTTGAATTCATCGACTTTAAATGTCACAACTTTAAAAAGATCTTGGTAGTTTCAAGCATGAATAAAGAACGACAAATTAAGTTAAGTAATAATACGGTGAATTTTAAGGCACTTTTAATTAACGACCAACTAAAAAGACTTAAAGAAAAATCAATTGTTGCAGAGGTAATTAATATTTCTGATCTTAAAAATATTAAAGAACCGGTCTATGCACTTTATCCAACTGTAGGAGAAAATTTAGATTACATACAACTTAATCAATTAAATAATATTGAATTTATTTATCGAGAAATAGATCAATTTTCATGGCAGTTTTGTAATAAAGGTTTTTTTAATTTTAAAAGTCATATACCTAAAATAGTTACAAGGTTTAATTAAAAAATGATTATAAAAGTATTTGCAGATACGATTTGTGGTTGGTGTTTTATTGGTCAGATAAAACTAAATAAGGCTTTAAAAAATTTTCCTGAAACTAAGTTTGAGATAGAGCATATTCCATTTCAACTAAATCCAGATATACCAAGAGAGGGAATTGAAAGAGACCAATATTTAAAAATAAAATTTGGTGGAAAAGAATTTGCTCAACCAATGTATGATCGTATGACTGAAGAAGCTAACAAAGAAGGTCTTAATTTTAATCTTAATAATATTAAAAAAACACCCAATACAATACTTTCCCACCTATTGATTAAATTAGCCAAGCAAACAAATGTGCAAAATCAGGTTAAAGAAAAAATATATCACTCATATTTTGTTGAAAGTCTTGATATTGGGAATAAAAAAATTTTAATTAATATTGCAAGAGAATTTGATATTAAAGAAAATGAGGTAAATAATTTTTTTAATCCAGACAACTTTGAAAAAGTTAATTCTTATATTGGTATTGCAAAAGAAAAAGGAATTAATGGTGTTCCCTTCTTTGAAATTGGAAAAGATTTTGTGTCAGGTGCTCAAAGCACTACAAGCTTAGAAAGTATAATAAAAGCTAACTTAGAGCTATAAGTTGGACAAATAGACCTTTGTTTTAGTCTTGAAAACAATTAAAATAATAACATGGAATCATTAAAAAATTGGATGATAGATAGTGCCAACATCTTATTTGATGATAGCAAAAATGATTTAAGAGCATTACCAAGGTCTGTAAGGTTACAAATTCTATTAGTTTTAAGTTTTGTTTGGACAACTGTTTTTAGTCTTTATATATTTTCTTATACAACATTTGCATTTGGTTGGGCTGGCCTCTACGTTGCGCACGTTGGTTTAATATTTGCAGTGTATATGACCTTCAAACAATTTCACAAAGCTGAAATAAAATCAAATAGTGTATTTCGAACAAAAAATTTTGATCCATTTAAGATAATGGTAATAGTTTTTGTGATTGTTTTTATTTTTGTATTTTCTAAAGGGATAGAGATATTAACAAGTCCTCACTCTAACTCCTATTCTATTCCCTATGATGGACCGTCTAAATCAGTATTTGAAAAATGGCTACCTTTTAGTAAAGTAAAATAATGGAAAAAATTGCTAAAACCTTACAACTAGTATTATTAAGTATTATTTTAATTAGCACAGTAATAGCTGTTGTTATAGAAATTAAGAATATGTTTCTAAATCAATCCGTAACGTTAGCTGACCTTCTACTGATGTTTCTATACTTAGAGGTATTGGCAATGGTTAGAGTTTTTTGGTCTCAACAATCAATCAGTATTACTTTACCTCTTTTGATTGCTATCACTGCATTAGCCAGATTTATTATATTGCAAGGAAAAGAAATGGATCCTTCTGCATTAGTTTATGAGGCAGTTGCAATTGTCTTAATAGCATTTGCTATAGTTATTCTTAGACTAAGACATAGTGACAAGCTGGGTCTTAAAAAAAGAAAAAAATAAATATTATTTAGAAATAATTTTATCCCTGAAATTCGAGTATAAAATTCTAGAGTAGTCATTCATACTTTGCATATTATCTTTTGCAGCTTGATCAAATTTATCTAGCGTACCTTTACCCAATTGATCTTCTAGAGCCTGCTTATACTCGGGAACACAGCCCCATTCATTAACTGTTGTATCCTTAATTTCTATATGAAATTGAATTCCATAAGCATGATTTTGATATTTGAAAATTTGGTATTTAGTAATTGGAGATGAAGCTAAAATTGTTACATCTTTATTATTATCAAGACCATCAACTTCAAAAGAATGCCATTGTAAACTTTTGATCTTTTCAGGAAAAGAAGAGAATAAAATATCATTTTCTTTTTCTTTAGAAAAATTTATATCCATCATTCCAATTTCTGGGGTTTTGGATTGAACAACCTTACCACCAGCAACTTCACCCAACAACTGGCAACCTAGACAAAATCCTAAATAAGGTTTTTTAAGACTAACAACAAATTCTTTAATTTTTTTTTTTTCATCAACTAACCATGGGTATTCTTTTTCCATATAAGTATCCATGGGACCACCCATACAAAACATGCCATCAAACTTTGATAAATCACTTGGTATTTTCTCACCCTCATCTAACTCTATGGTAGTCAAATTAACATTATCAGCCAACATTAAATCTTTGATATAACCAGGGTCTTCAATTTTGATATGTTGTAAGACAATTATATTCATTGCTAAATTTATACTAATTTAGAATGCTCTTTAGAACAATATCTTAAGCTAAAAAAGTTTTTAGTCCGTCTAAAATATATTGAACACTTAGCCCTGCTAGAATGATTGCTATTACTCTTGAAATTACACTAATTATCTTTTTATTAATTATTTTTGAA
>Ga0307986_10000442_pt1 | contig 30958 bp, 37 predicted proteins | sample EllFjometageno82_FD_203170 | JGI IMG/M metagenome (GOLD analysis project Ga0307986, IMG submission 203170) | Marine microbial communities from Ellis Fjord, Antarctic Ocean - #82 | ecosystem: Environmental > Aquatic > Marine > Unclassified | place: Southern Ocean | collected 2014-10-09 | reverse complement strand
AACAGGTTCTGAAACAAGAGCTTGCAGAGGTTTACTTTCTAAAGGCAACTTTAAGCCAGCCATATTAGCTAAAACACTAGAATGACCAGCAGCAACTACACCAATTTTTTTTGTTTTAATAAATCCTTTTGTTGTTTCTAATCCCTCAATCTCATTACCATTTCTTTTTATCCCTTTAACTTCACAATTTTGAATTATATCAACACCCATTTCATCAGCACCTCTTGCGTATCCCCATGCAACCGCATCATGACGAGCTGTACCAGCTCTTTTTTGTAAAGTACCTCCTAAAACAGGGTAACGTATATCTGGCGATGTATTAATTATTGGACAAAATTTTTTAACCTCTTCCGTACTTAGATAAGTAGCATCAATACCATTTAATCTATTTGCATGAGTTCGTCTTTTTAAGTCTCTGACATCTTGTAAGTTATGAGCTAAGTTCATGACACCACGTTGACTAAACATTACATTGTAATTTATTTCTTGTGATAAACCTTCCCATAATTTTAGAGCATGATCATAAAGACCAGCACTTGCATCCCATAAATAATTTGATCTTATAATAGTTGTATTTCGACCTGTGTTACCACCACCAATCCAACTTTTTTCAACAACAGCAATATTTTTCATATTATGTTTTTTTGCTAAGTAGTAAGCAGTAGCTAAACCATGACCGCCGCCACCAACAATTACAGCATCATATTCTTTTTTGGGCTGAGGGTCTTTCCATGCTTTTTGCCAATTTTCATGATAACTGAAAGCATTTTTAATTAGAGAAAATATTGAATACCTGTTTTTCATAATATTAAATAATAATTACTTTATAAATATTGAATATTCAATACAATCGACTATATCATTGTCGCAATGGAAGCGTGGGTGAGTTGGCTTAAACCAGTAGTTTGCTAAATTGCCGTAGGGGTAACTCTACCGTGGGTTCGAATCCCACCGCTTCCGCCATTAAAATAGAGGATGATCCTTAAAAAAGTCTTTCATTTTAATAGGTTTTTTCTCCAATATATAACGATAGACATTATAGTTTTCCATGACACGTTGAACATAATTTCTAGTTTCTTTGAATTTAATTAGCTCAACCCAGTCAACAAAATCAATTTGGTTTTTTTGGGGATCTTTATTTATTTTTTTCCAATACTTAACTCTTTTTGGACCAGCGTTGTATGCCGCTGTAGCAAAAGGATATGCACCATCATACTGAAGGATTAAACCAGCTATGTAATGAGATCCTAGATTAATATTATACTCAGGATCTGATGTTAATCTTGATTTGTTATATGGAAGTTTTGCTTGTTTAGAAACTAGTTTTGCTGTGTAAGGCATTAATTGCATTAATCCTTGTGCCCCCGCATGACTATTAGCCGACATGTCAAATTCACTTTCCTGTCTAATTAAAGATAGTATAAATGCTGTCTCAGGTATTTTACGGCCATTAACATAACCAGGGGTGCTTATTACTGGATAATTAAAATTATTGTGAAATCTTTTTTCATAAGAAGCTAATTTTGAAATTTGTATTGCAAAATCAAACCTTGATATTTTTGATGCAAGTTCAGCAGCTAAAATTTCACTACCATTATCAATATTATCATTAGCAATATGTTTTAAAATATTTTTTGTATACTTGGTTTTATTTAGTTCATCTAAAAGATAAATTAATTTAACTAAGTCTTTTTTATAAAAAGAGTTTCTATATCCATCTTCAACTTTTTTTTGTTCTTCAAGTTCAAAGTTTTCGTTAGGTTTAATTTTTAAGTGAGCTAATTGACCATAATATGTTGTCAAATATTTATTTGCTTCTTCGTACCATTGTTGTGATTGATTTTGATCACCAATTTTTTCATACGATCTAGCAAGCCAGTATGCCCCTCTAGATAAACTAATAGGGTAACCAACATTTTGATAAAAATTATTAAAATGATCTATCGCTAATATTGGGTCATTTAAAAAACTCAAGGCAATCCAGCCGCTTAGCCATTCAGCTTCCGCAAATTCAGGCCCTTTATCAAGAGAATGTTTACTTGAAACTTTGTATGCTAATTCATACTTTTTTTTATAAATAAGAGCTCTTGCCATAATTGCTCTTTCAGTCCACCACTTTTCAGGTCTTACTAAATAATCTTTATTATTTCTTACCTTAAGTATGATTTTTAATGAATCATCGACTCTACCTCTTTTTCTTCTCCATTTAAGACGATCATAATTTAATCCAGCGTCATTTTTTAGCTTTGCAGGGACATTTTGAATTGCTTTATCAACACCATAAGATTTGCTCATTAAAATTTGCCTAGCAGTATAAAGTAGCTCATAGTCTTTAGGTAAATACCTTAACATTCTTTTTAAATCCCAAGATTTACCCTCCCAAGCTAAATAGTCTGCTCGTTTAATATAGTCATTTGCATCTAAATATTTTTTATATTTTTTTCTAAAAAATTTCATATTAGATCTATTTAGATCTGCGGTAATCCAGCCACCTTTAATTAAAGATATTCCTTTTTCAATATCACCAGTTTGTATGAAGCTTTCCCCTAAGATTAATTTTCCAAATCCACTTAGAGGCTCACTTGCATCAAACCAATTTATTATTTTTTTTGGTGAAATCTTATCGGTAGATAGTTTGTGTTCTGCTAAGTACCTAATTCTATTAATTCTTGGATAATTTTCATTACTTTTAATAAATTCAAAATAATCATAAAAACTAGCTTGATTGCCTGTGGTTAGTAAATGTCTCCACTGAATAAAATTATATATAGATTTGTCTTTAGCTCTTTTTGATAAAGTTAAAGCTAAAGTCCATTTACGTTTCTCTATTGCTTGTATAGCCTTTTTTGCTATTTCATAATCTTTACGGCTATAATATTTTGATTTTTTTCTATCTACATTTGATGCTTTTTTGACTTGTAGAGGTTTGCTTTTTGGAGTTAAGAAAATTTCTTGTTCTAAATTTTTTTTTGTTATTTTTTTAGTTGTTTCCTTACTTTTTTTTGACGTAAGTTCTTTAGTTATTTTATTATTATTTTCTTTTATAGGTTTATTTTTGGGTTTTATAATTTTCTTGGATAAATCTTTATTTTCTACATTATTAACAGGCTTAGGTTTAGGTTTTAAAATACCTTGTGTCAGTTTATTTTCTAATGTTATTTTATCTAAAAGAGGTTTTTTTAAAGGTATAAAATTTTTAACTTCAGCACTTAATTCACTATAATTACAAATAATTAGAAATGAAAAACTGATATAAAATATTAACTTTTTAAACATAATCTTTAGTATATGAATCAATTAATTATGTTATAAGTATTTATGTTCAAAGGTTCAAATGTTGCTTTAGTTACTCCTTTTAAAGATAATAAGCTAGATATAGAAAGCTATATTAAGCTCATTCACTTTCACTTAGATAATGGAACTAGTGGATTGGTCCCAGCCGGAACTACTGGAGAGTCCCCAACACTTAGTCACGATGAGCACCAAAAAGTTATTGATTTGTGTGTTAAAGAAAGCCAAGGTAAAATACCAGTAATTGCAGGCACAGGATCAAATTCTACTGCTGAAGCTATCTCATTAACTACACACGCAGAAAAAGCAGGAGCTAATGCGGCTCTGATTGTGACCCCATATTACAATAAACCAACTCAAGAAGGTCTATATCAACACTATAAAGCAATTAATGACAAATGTGGATTACCAATAATTATGTACAATATTCCTGGAAGGTCAGTTATTGACATGTCAGTTGAAACAATGGCTAGATTATTTGAGTTAAAAAACATTGTTGGAGTTAAAGATGCAACGGGTAACCTTGAAAGAGTTGATGAACAACTAAATTTGATGGGAAAAGAATTTATTCAATTAACTGGTAACGATGATAATGCATTAGAGTTTAATAAAAGAGGAGGGGTTGGGGCAATAAGTGTAACCGCAAACATAGCACCCAAACTTTGTTCTCAATTTCAATCTTTATCAATACTAATTGACGATAAATCAAAAAAAGAAGCTAAAAATTTAGATGATATCTTGCAACCGCTCCATAATGCAATGTTTGTTGAGAGTAACCCAAGCCCAGTTAAATTTGCAGCTAAACAACTAGGATTATGTGATGATGCTGTTCGATTGCCGTTGGTAAAAGTTACTGAGCAAACTAAGGAAACTATTAATAAAGCTTTACGGTCTACTAAATTAGTTAAATGATTAAAAAAGCCAATTCTGGTTTAAAAATTATTTGTTTAAACAGGAAAGCAAGTTTCAACTATATTTTTGAAGATCTTATTGAAGCGGGTATTGTTCTAAAAAGTTCAGAAATAAAGTCTATTAGAGATGGAAAAGTAAATATTGCAGACTCATATGCTGTAGAAAAAAATGGGGAAATCGTTTTGATAAATTCTCATATTGCCCAATACAAACAAGCTAGTTTGACTAATCATAATCCTACGGATGAGAGAAAACTTTTACTTAGTAAACGAGAGATAAATAAATTAATTGGTAAAATGCAAAGAGATGGATTTACAATCGTTCCAACAAAAATGTATTTTAAAAAAGGTAAAGCAAAAGTTGAAATAGCTTTAGCTAAAGGGAAAAAACAATATGACAAAAGAGCTACACAAAAAAACAGAGACTGGAGTCGTGATAAAGCCCGGTACATTAGAAAATCAAGCTAATATGGTTTATATTGGTATAGGTTCTAATTTAGGTAGCAAAACTAATAATATTGAAAATGCTAAACATTTTTTAATATTAAACAATATTAATATCATCAAATCATCAAGTTACTATGAGACACTATCTTGGCCAGATCCAAAAAAACCTAAATTTTTTAATGTTATAATACAATCAGACACCAAATTTTCTCCAAAAAAACTCTTAGATATTTTTAAATCTATTGAAAAAAAACTTGGCCGAATAAAGAAATTAAAAAATTCTCCTCGTGAATGTGATATTGACATTATTTCTTATGGAAAAAAAATTTTAAAAGGAAACATATCAATACCACATCAAAGAATGCACCAAAGAAACTTTGTATTAATACCCATGTACGAATTAACTAAAAATTGGATTCATCCAAAATTAAAGACTAGTATTAAAAATCTAATTTTTTCCTTACCAATTAAAGATATTAGATCTATTAAACAAATTTAATTTAGTGATATACTGTTAAAATGCTTAATTCTGATGAGCTACTAAATAAAGTTAGAAGTTATAATAAATTTGTTAATTTTGACCGATTAAAGAAAGCATATGAATATGCTATAAAAGCTCATTCAAATCAAAAAAGAGCTTCAGGTGATCCTTATTCAGTTCATCCTATCGAAGTAGCTACTATCTTAACTGATCTTAAACTAGATTCTGCAACAATTGCTACTGGCTTATTACACGACACAATTGAAGACACTTTTGCAACATACGAAACCATTAAAAGTGAATTTGGTGAAGAGGTAGCAGAGTTGGTTGATGGTGTAACAAAAATATCTGTATTTGAAAATACAGCTGCCGCAAATTCTAAAGCAGAAAACTTTAGAAAACTTATCCTGGCTACATCAAAAGATATTAGAGTGCTGTTAGTCAAGTTGGCAGACCGATTACATAACATGAGAACAATTAAGTCTATTAAGCAAGAAGATAAAAGAAAAAGAATAGCACTGGAAACAATGGAGATATATGCACCACTTGCTGATAGAATGGGCATACATCGAATAAGAGATGAATTGGAGGATCTATCTTTTGAAATTTTAAATTTTGAATCAAGAAACCTTATTCAAAATAGATTAAATGAAATTAAAAAAGATAAAGCAGATTTTTTTATTAGTAATTCTTTAGAAATAAAAAATTTATTAGATAAAAACAATATAAGTGCAAAAATATTTGGTCGGGAAAAAACACCTTTTTCTATCTGGAGAAAATTACAAAAAAAAAGAGTTTCACTAGAACAAATTACAGACATTATTGGTTTTAGAATAATTTTGATTAATGTAGATGAATGTTATCATACATTAGGGGTGCTACATAAAAAATGGAATTGTATACCAGGAAAATTTAAAGATTATATTTCCTCACCTAAAATTAATAGCTACAAGTCTCTTCATACTTCGATTATTGGTCCATTTAAAAAACCTGTAGAAATTCAAATTAGAACTTCAGAAATGCATGATTTTGCTGAAAGAGGAATAGCATCACATTGGCAATATAAGTCTTCAGAGAAGTTTAGTTCTGCAAATCGAAAAGAGTATGATTGGTTAAAGGATTTGGTAGAAATTATTGAAAAAAATGAAAATCCTGAGCGTTCATATGAGTATACAAAACTACAAATGTTTCAGGAAAATGTTTTTTGTTTTACACCAAAAGGCTCAGTTATTAAATTACCTAAAAATGCAACTCCAATAGATTTTGCTTATGCGGTACATACAAAAATTGGAAATAATACAGTTGGCTGTGAAATCAATGGTAACAAAGCTGAACTTCAATCAATTTTAAGAAATGGTGATAGAGTTAACATTCTCACTTCTAAAAATAAGTCTCCATCGTTACATTGGATACCTATAACAAAAACAGGAAAAGCTAGAGCTGCAATAAGAAGATACTGGCATGACAAAGGTGAGGAAAAAGAACAAATAATCAAAAAGTATAACACCACACTTTGGATATCGCTTCCTGATAGACCAGGGCAGCTTGGTGCTATAAGTTCTTTGATAGGAGAGCATAAACTTAATATTTCTAATTTAGAAATGGCTGGAAAAACCCCCGAATATATAAACTTCAAATTTCATCTTATAATTACAGATTTGAGGAATTTTACTAATTTTATTGCGGAGTTAAAACAAAAAGGTATAAAATTTAAGATAATTAGACACGAGGATAAAAGAAATGCTTTCACACAAAAAATCTTTAGATATTTTAAAAAAAACTAATGCGTTATTAGAGGGTCATTTTGTTCTATCATCTGGTCTTCATTCATCGAAATATATTCAGTGTGCAAAATTACTAAGTCACCCACATGAAGCAAATAAAATTTGCAAATCTTTAGCCAATAAAATTAAAAAAAATTTCAATAATATAGATTTAATTTTAGCACCTGCTATGGGCGGTATTGTTATTGGATATGAAATAGGAAAACTTTTAAAAAAAGAAACAATTTTTTGTGAAAGAGTTAATGGTAAATTTACTTTAAGAAGAGGTTTTTTTATAAAGAAAAATTCAAAAGTACTAATTATGGAAGACGTAATTACAACAGGAAAATCTAGCATGGAATGTGTTAATCTAATAAATAAAGCTAAAGCAAAATTAGTTGGATTTGCATCTATAATTGACAGATCAACAAAAAAATCTTTAAAAATTAAAAAGAAAATTATTTCTCATTTAAAAATGAATGTCCCAACATATAAATATAGTCAATTACCCAAGAGTTTAAAGGCTCTACCCATTACTAAGCCAGGAAGTAGATTTGTTAAATGAAAAGACTTGGTGTCAATATAGATCATATAGCAACACTTAGAAATGTTAGGGGCGAATTCCATCCTGATCCTTTCTTTGCTGCAAAATTTGCAAAACAATGTGGTGCTAACTCAATTACAATTCATTTAAGAGAAGATAGACGCCATATAAAAGATTTAGACGCAAAAAAAATATGTTCTATTAATAAGTTACTAGTAAATCTTGAAATATCTATAAGACCTGAGATTGTAAAAAATGCCCTAAAAATAAAACCAGATTTTATTTGTATCGTACCAGAAAATAGAAAAGAAATCACAACAGAGGGTGGTTTAAATCTGTCAAAAAATAAAAAAAAAATAAAAAAAATAATTAAATTATTTAAAGATAAAAAGATTAGAACTAGTCTTTTTATAAATCCATCACTAAAAGATATTATAATTTCTAAAGATATCGGTGTCGATTGTGTGGAGATACATACTGGAAAATTTTCTAACTTAGTCAAGTCTAAAAAAAATATTAAAAACGAACTATTACGAATTAGAAAAAGCTCAAAATTAGCTCATAAGATGGGCTTAGAAGTTCATGCTGGCCATGGCCTTGATTATCATTCTACTCAAATATTATCTAAAGTTAGTGAAATTCAAGAATTTAATATTGGTCATTTTATTGTAGGTGAGTCTGTATTCTATGGGTTAAATAAAATAATTAAAAATTTCAAAAAACTATTAAGATAATGAAAATTATTGGAATTGGCGTTGATATAGTAGAAAATAAAAGAATTGGATCATTTATTAGAAACAAAAAGTTTATCACGCGTATATTTGGCAAGGATGAAATTTCTAATTCCAAAAAAATACTCAATAAAACTAGCTATCTGTCTAAAAGATTTGCTGCAAAGGAGGCGTTAGTTAAAGCTATAGGGACAGGATTTAGAAATGGGTTAAACTTTAAAGATATACAAGTGGCTAATAATAAACAGGGTAAACCACACTACGTAGTTACTTTAAAACTTAAAGATTTTATTAAGAAAAAGATGAAAGTTAAAAGTTTTAATTTGCTTCTTTCAATTTCAGATGAAAAAGAATATTCAATAGCATTTGCTACAATCCAGACTTAATGACTATAACTAAAAAAATCATTGTAGAAAACATTAAAACGATAATTTACGCACTTGTTATTGCAATAATTATTAGATCTTTATTTATACAGCCATTTTATATACCTTCATCATCTATGGAGCCGACCTTGTTGGTTGGCGATAGATTGTTTGTGACAAAATATTCTTATGGTTACAGCAAACACTCTTTTCCATTTAGTCCACCAATATTCAGTAGCAGAATACTGTTCTCAGAGCCTCAAAGAGGAGATGTTGTTGTTTTTAAGACTCCCGCAGATAATCGCACAGATTATATCAAGAGATTAATGGGGCTACCAGGTGATAAGATACAGTTTATCGACTCTAATCTTTATCTTAATAACAGTGAGATTATGAAATCTAGAGTTTCTAAAAACGATAAAATCTATTGTGGTAATGATTTAATAGATGTTTTTACTTTTGAAGAAAAACTTCAAAATGGAAAAATTTTTACATCTGTATATTTGAAAAATTTTTCTTTTCAAAATTCTGATGTATTTACTGTGCCTAAAGATCACTACTTTTTTTTAGGTGATAATCGAGATTGTTCTAAGGATAGTAGGTTTTTATCAAGTGTTGGATATGTGCATAAAGATAATTTAGTAGGAAAAGCTAAATTTATTTTTTTCTCATCTGATAAATCTATAGGTAGTTTTTTTGCTTTTTGGAAACTGCATAAATCTATTAGATTTAATAGATTCTTTAAAAAGATTATTTAATGAAAATTAATTACATAAGTCTTCAAAAAAAAATTAGTATAAGATTCAAAGATAAAGAATTATTAATAAAAAGCTTAACTCATAAAAGTTTTAATAAAAATATTAACAACGAAAAAATAGAATTTTTGGGTGATAGAGTGCTGGGGCTTGTAATCGCAAAAAAACTTTTAGAAATTTATCCTGATGAAAAAGAAGGGGTATTAGACAAAAAATTTTCATCTTTAGTAAATAAAAAAACTTGTTTAGAAATTGCCAACAAAATTGGACTTGATAAATATATATTAACCTTTAATCCAAAAAACAAAAAAGTTAAAATTGAAGATAAAATTATTGCTGATGGATGTGAAGCATTAATTGGAGCAATTTATCTAGATAATGGCTACAATGAAGTAGAAAATTTTATTCTTAATTTATGGAAAAAAAAAATTGAAGATAGTGTCATTACACAAATTGATGCAAAGACAAAATTACAAGAGTTTTCTCTAAAAAAATACAAGGTGCTACCAACTTACAAAATTATTTCCAACACAGGACTACGACATAAGCCTATCTTAAAAGTTAGTGTTAAGCTTAAGGGCTCAAAATTATATACAGCAGTCGGTGCCTCCAAAAAAGATGCTGAACAAAATGCTGCAATCCTATGCTTAAAAAATACTATTCAATCATGATTTGGGACGACACAGGTTTTTTATTATCAAAAAATAGATATAATGAAAATTCATTAATAACTGAAATTTTTACAAAAAATCATGGAAAAGTCTCTGGTACAATTTTTGGTGGTACTTCGAAAAAAGTTAAGAATTATTTGCAAATTGGCAATCAATTATATGTAAACTATAACTCGAAATCAGAGAACAGAATAGGTTATTTTAAGATAGAAATTCAAAAAGCATACTCACCAATTTATTTTGATAATGCTAAAAAACTTAATTGTGTTATTTCAGCAATGAATTTAATCAAATTATTAACAGCCGAGTCTCAATCTAATGTTAAAATTTACAATTTAATCAATAATTTTTATGTTTTAATTTCAAATTTGGAGTGGCTTAAAGAATATATTTTTTGGGAATTAGAGCTACTTAAAACCCTTGGTTATGATCTTGAATTAAGTACTTTAGTTAGCAAAGAAATTATTGATGATAAGATTTTTTATATAGCACAGTCTTCTACAGAAAAAAAAGTTGTTCCAAATTTTCTAATAGATAAGAATGACTCTGTTAATGATTTGAAGACTTTATTAAATGGATTAAAACTTGTTGGTGATTTTATGGATAAGACAATATTAAAACCTAATAATATTAATTTTCCAATAAGTAGAAATCAATTTGTAAATTCTTTAAAATATTAAATTAAAATTTTATTTAATCTATCAGCGTAGTAACTAACAATAGCATTAGCACCAGCTCTTTTAAATCCAATCAAACTCTCTAAAATAGAATTTTTATCAATCAAACCTCTTTGGATACTGTTGCTTAGAAGACTGTACTCACCAGAAACCTGATAGGCTAATACTGGAATTTTAAAATTATCTTTAATAGTTTTAATAATATCTAGATAAGGCATTCCAGGTTTAACCATAACCATGTCAGCACCTTCTTTGATGTCTAGCGCAACTTCTCTTATGGCCTCATTGCTATTTCTAAAATCCATTTGGTAGTTTTTTTTATTACCCTTTAACAAACCTTTTGAACCTATAGCATCCCTGAAAGGTCCATAAAAACTTGAAGCATACTTAACAGCATACGAGAGTATTTGAACCATTTCGTGTCCCTCCTTATCTAAAGCCTTTCTAATCTTACCAATTCTCCCATCCATCATATCTGAAGGTGCAAGCACATCACAACCAATCTGGGCCTGTAATAATGATTGATCAATTAAAACTTTAATAGTTTCATCGTTTAGAACGTAACCAGATTTTATCAAGCCATCATGACCATGTGATGTATATGGATCTAAAGCTACATCACACATGATACCTATCTCATTCTTGTATCTTTTTTTAATATATTGAATTGCTTTACAAACTAGGTTGTCTTCATTTAAAGCCTCTGTACCAATTTCATTTTTTATTGTTTTCTTGGTATAAGGGAACAATGCAACCATAGGTATTTTATTTTCGATTGCTTTATCAACAACGACTCCAAGCTTGTCTATTGTATATCTATAAACATCAGGCATTGTTTTAATGGATTGTTTTGTATTTCTCCCATCTATCAAAAATATAGGTAATATAAAATCACTTGCTGAAAGACTATTTTCTTGAATTAACCTTCTAGACCAATCATTTTTTCGACTTCGTCTTAGTCTTAAGTTGGGATAATTACCTGTAATCATGATTTTTAATTTATTTTTAAAATGCGACAAATGTATTATACAAATATATATTAAATTGGGTAAAAAACAATCTGCATGACTATAGATAATAAAAATATCGTAAACTTAGATCTAAATAATGAAAAAAAAATTTTAGATTTTAGTGATTTTCAAAAGCAAAATATTAAATTCGATATTGATAAACTGCAAGAATCTTACAATCAAATTGTTCAAACTAAAAAATTTGAAGATGGTGGGGGTATAGCTCACTTTGGAGCTATTTCTCTAACACAAATTCCTGGTGATCCAGATTCTGTAAAGGGAAGTAAGGCTAGAGGTGTTTATTGGACTAAGCCAGACAAGTCAGGCAAAGAAGTTTCAAGAGATGTCATGGTTGATGAGTCAGCTTATTCTGAGTTTATAAAAGATTATGAAAATACTTATTTTAAAGAAGTCTTTGATGTTCTTTCTTCAAAATATAAATTAGGTAGAGTTAGAATTTTGCTAAAAGAACCAAGATCGACGTTGAGTTGGCATAGAGATCCTGAGCCAAGATTGCATATACCAATAATCACTAACCCTGGTGCTATCATGGTAGTAGATCATGTAGCAAAACATATGCCAGCAGATGGTTCTGTTTGGATTACTAATAATACAAAATACCATAATGCTTTTAATGGTGGCGAAGAAAATAGAATTCACTTGGTTGCGTGTGTTTTAGATTATAAGTTTAATTAGTTTGAAAAAAATATTTTTATCGTCTGATCATGCTGGTTATAAATTAAAAGAAAATATCAAACTTCATTTAGATAAAAAAAAAATTAAATATACAGACTTAGGTCCTTTTAACAGTGATAAAGTTGATTATCCAGATTTTGCTCACAAAGTAGCTAAAAAAGTTAAAACTAATAATAATCATGCTGGTATACTTATTTGCGGTTCTGGCATGGGCATGAATATTGCAGCAAATAGACATAAAAATATACGTGCAGCACAATGTTTCAACTTAAAATCTACAAAATTATCAAGATTGCATAACGATGCAAATATCATTACATTAGGCTCAAGACTGCTTACAGAAAAAAATGCTTTAAATTGTGTCAGTGTTTTTTTAAACACTAGATTTGAAGGTGGAAGACACTTAAAAAGAATTAAAAAGATTTAATTATGTCCAGTGAAAAGAATTATCTAAACGATCAATACCAAAGTTTTTTTGAGGATGGTTTATCAAAAACAGACCCAGAGTTATATAAAGCTATAAGCGATGAATTAAAAAGACAACAACAACATATTGAATTAATAGCCTCTGAGAATATTGTTTCGCAAGCTGTTCTAGAAGCTCAAGGTTCTGTTTTAACAAATAAGTATGCAGAAGGTTATCCTGGAAAAAGATATTATAATGGTTGCGAACATGTTGATGTTGCAGAAAACTTAGCAATAGACAGATTAAAAAAAATATTTAATTGTAAATTTGCCAACGCACAACCTCACTCTGGAGCTCAAGCTAATGGAGCTGTATTTTTAGCACTACTTAATCCAGGTGATACATTTATGGGAATGAGTTTAAATTCTGGTGGACATATTACGCATGGTTTAAAAATTTCAATGTCAGGTAAATGGTTTAATCCTATTGGATATGATGTCGATAAAGATTCAGAACTTATTGATTATGACAATGTTGAAAAACTTGCTTTAGAGCACAAACCAAAACTTATAATTTGTGGTGGAAGTGCTTATTCAAGAATTATTGACTTTAAGAGATTTAGAGAAATTGCTGATAAAGTAGGAGCATATCTTATGGTTGATATGGCTCACTTCTCAGGTTTAGTTGCTGGTAAGGGTTATCCTAATCCTTGCGAATATGCACACGTTGTGACTTCGACAACTCATAAAGTATTTAGAAGTGCAAGAGGTGGAATTATTCTAACCAATCATGAAGATCTTGCAAAAAAATTTAATACAGCAGTTTTTCCTGGTTATCAGGGTGGACCACTGATGCATGTAATTGCAGCTAAAGCTGCAGGTTTTTTAGAAGCATTAAGACCTGATTTTAAGGATTACATCAAATCTGTTTTAGACAATGCCAAGATTTTATCTGAGACACTTAAAAACAATGGATTTAAGATTTATTCTGGGGGAACAGATACGCACCTAATGTTGGTTGATCTAAGACCTTTTAATGTCAAAGGTAATTTAGCAGCTGAAAGTCTTTGTAATGCAAATATTACCTGTAATAAAAATGGAATACCTTTTGACTCGGAAAAGCCAATGATAACTTCTGGTATACGACTTGGAACACAGGCGGCAACAACTAGAGGTTTTGGTTTGAAAGAGTTTCAGAAAGTAGGTGAATTAATTACTAAAGTAGTAAAAGGTTTGTCAGAAAACCCTGAGGACAATAGTAAAATTGAAGAAGAAGTTAGAAATGAAGTTATCGAACTTACATCTTTTTTTCCAATTTATAAAAACTTAAAATAAATGATCTGCTCAATTTGTAAAAAAGGTGAAACATCAGTAGTAGACTCACGCCCAACAGAAGATGGAACTGCAATTAGAAGACGAAGGTTATGTGTATGTGGTGCAAGATTTACTACATTTGAACGTGTTCAGTACAGAGAAATAATGGTAGTTAAAAAAAATGGAAGAAAATCTTCATTTGATCGTGACAAGTTAGCAAAATCTATATTCATAGCTTTAAAGAAGAGACCATTAGACACTGAAACTATTGAAAAATTTATTAGTAAAATTTCAAGATCATTGGAAGAGTTGGGTCAAAGTGAAATTTCATCAAACACAATTGGAACGATGGTAATGGATGGTTTAAAAGAACTTGATCCAGTTGCATACGTCAGGTTTGCATCTGTCTATAGGAATTTTAAAGAAGAAAAAGACTTTGTTCAATTTGTTGACAAGTTAGATGTCTACAAAAAAAGATAAATTTTCTACTTTAGATAAATTATACATGGAGCTTGCCCTAGATTTGGCAAATTTACGAAAAGGTCTTACAGGGATAAACCCATCAGTTGGTTGTGTAATTGTTAAAAAAGACAAAATAATTTCTATTGGTCAAACGTCTTTTAACGGAAGACCTCATGCTGAACTCAACGCTATTAAGAATTGTACGGAAAGTTTAAATGGTTCAAAAATGTATGTAACACTAGAACCATGCAGTCACCATGGCACATCACCTCCATGCACTTCAGCAATAATAAGCTCTAATATTAGTGAAGTTATTTATTCAATTAGAGATATTGACAAAAGGGTTCGAGGGAAAACTAATAAAATACTAAGTTTAAAAAAGATTAAAGTTAAAACTGGGTTATTAGACGACAAAATTGAAGAATTTTATAATTCATATTTTTATAATAGAAAAAATAAACTCCCATATGTAACCGGCAAAATAGCAATTTCAAAAAATAATTTGATTTACAGTAAGAATAACAAAAAGATAACAAATATTTTGTCAGATAATTTTACACACTACCTAAGATATAAAAATGACTCAATAATGATTTCTTATAAAACTGCAAATAAAGATAACCCTAGATTAAATTGTAGATTAAAAAATCTAAAAAAATATTCACCAAAAAGAGTTATTTTGGATAATAAATTAGATTTAAACACAAAAAGCTATTTATTTAAAAGTGCAACCAAAGACAATACAATTATATTTTTTAATGAAGCTGATAAATCAAAAGTTATTGATTTTAAAAAAAATAAAATCAATATAATTAAGTCAAATATAAATAAAGATAAAAAATTTGATATTAAAATGATTATGAGAAAACTTTATTACCTAGAGTGCAGAAACTTGCTAATTGAAGGAGGGAATAATTTAACAAACCATATACTTAAAAAAAAATTATTTAACCAATTTTATTTATTCAAAAGTCAAAAAAAACTATCTAAATTAGTTGAATATAAAGAATTTAAGGGTTTAAAAATTCTTAACCAAACATATAAAAATAAGCTAAAATTAAAATCAAATTTTGGTAAAGATATAGTGATATTACATAAGTATTAAAAAATGTTTAATGGAATAATATACAACCAGGGCAAAGTAACCAAGATTATAAAAAGATCTGAAGGTATTAATATTTTTGTAAAAAGTAACCTTAAATTAAGTGCTAAAGATCTTGGTCTTTCCGTAGCTTGTGACGGTGTGTGTCTAACCTTAATTTCTTACAAATCAAAAATTATGGAATTTTACCTTTCAAAAGAAACTTTGATTAGATCTAAATTCAGATTTTTAAAAATTAAAGATGTTATCAACCTTGAATTACCATTGAAATATGGAACAATGATTTCTGGACATATATGCCAAGGTCATGTCGATACTGTTGGAAAAGTTTTAACTGTAAAATTGGTGGATAAATCTTACATTTTTGATTTTGAGATTTTAACAAAAGAAAGAAAAAATCTTATAGAAAAGGCCTCTATATGCGTCAATGGAATTTCGCTTACTATATCAAAGGTTACAAAAAGAGGTTTCCAAATTTGGGTTATACCCCATACTTTTAAAGAAACTAATTTATCAATCGTCAAAAGAAATAGTTTAGTTAATATAGAGATAGATATCTTATCGAAATACGTTAGAAATTATTTTAATGAAAAAAAATAATTTCGTACCAATAGAAAATATAATCAATGTAGCTAAGAAAGGAGGAATGTTTATTCTTGTTGATGATGAAAAAAGAGAGAATGAAGGTGATTTAATTATTTCAACATCAGATTCTAATGCAAAAAATATAAACTTTATGGCCAAGTATGGACGTGGTTTAGTATGCCTAGCCCTAGATAGTGTTCAAGCTAAGAGATTAAATTTAACCCTAATGTCTCCAGTTAATCAATCTAGAAATAAGACGGCTTTTACGGTTTCAATTGAAGCTAAAAAAGGAATTACAACAGGCATATCTGCAAAAGATAGAGCAAAAACAATTAAGATTGCATCAAAAAAAAATGTAAAAAAGAATGAAATTGTTTCACCAGGGCATGTTTTTCCAATAATAGCAAAAGATGGTGGTGTATTAGTTAGAGCGGGCCATACTGAGGCATCTGTAGATATATCCAAGTTAGCTAATAAAAATAATTCAGCTGTTATATGTGAAATTATGAATGAAGATGGAACTATGGCCAAAGGTCAAGATTTATTTGACTTTGCAAAAAAACATAAACTTAAAATTGGAAAAATAGAAGATCTTATTGCTTATAGGCTCAAAAAAGAAAAATTAATAAGATTAAAAAAACAGAGCAACATAGACGTAAAAAATCAAAAATATAAAATTAGAATTTATGAAAATTTACTTGATGGCTCAGAACACTTTGCTTTAATTAAAGGTGTTATAAAAAAAGGAATTACACCTAGAGTAAGAGTAATTTCATCGAACGTAGTTCAAAATTATTTAATAAATCAAGAATTACCAAATTCATTTAATAAAACTCTCAACTATTTTAAGAGATTTAATAATTGTGTGCTTGTTTTTATTAAGGACTCAAATTTAAGATCTGTAACACAAACATTAAAGGACTATAAAAATAAAGATTTTTATAAAAAAGGAAAGGACAAGCTAATTAGAAATTACGGCATAGGTGCTCAAATAATTAAGGATCTAGGGATTAAGAATATGACTTTGATCACCAAGTCTCCTAAAAAAGTTATTGGTTTAGATGGTTATGGTATAAAGATTACTAAACAAGAAATAATTCGATGAAAAAAAAATATTTAATAGTTGTTGCTGATTATTATAAAGATATTGCGTCAGGTCTACTTGATAGTGCGCTAAAATTTATTCCAAAATCAAGCTCTTTTAAAATAATTAATGTTCCCGGTGTATTTGAAATTCCTGTTACAATCTCAAAAAATATTAAAAGATATGATGGTTTTTTAGCACTCGGGTGTGTTATTAGAGGTGAGACACCTCATTTTGATTTCATATCTAAAGCATCCACTAATGCTATTATGGATTTATCCATTATTAATAAAAAACCAATTGGTAATGGTATAATAACTTGTCTTAATATGGCTCAAGCTATAGCTAGAAAAAAAAAAGGCTCAGAAGCTGCTAGAGCTGTAATCTCAATCTTATCACAAAAATGAGAACTCATTTTAATCCAAAAAATAACCCAAGGGTTATTATAATCCAAAAATTATATGGTAAATTTTTCAACCAAGATGACGATGTTGAATTTCCAAAACATAGATTTAAAAAGTTTATAAAAGACATAGTTTTAGGTACCATTGAAAGAAATGAATTAATTCTTGATGAGTTAAATAATAAGCTTGGAGATGAATTTGTACTTGAAAACCTTGATAAAGTTTTTCAAACAATTTTAAAAGCTGCAACTTATGAATTTTTATACAAACCCAATACATCTATTAATATAATAATTAAAGAATACCTAGATTCATCAAATTTTTTTTTGGAAGACTCTCAAACTAAATACCTTAATGCTTTGCTCGATAATGTTGGAAAAAAACTAAGAACTTCTAATGCATGAATTTGAACTAATTAAAAAGTATTTTTCAAAATTATCTAAATTAAATAAATCTTCACTAAACCTAAATGACGATGTTTTTTTTGATAAAAAAAAAGGATTAGTTATTACAATTGATACTTATATTGATGGTATTCATTTTTTGAATTTTAAAAAACCATCACTCGTAATTAAAAAGATTTTAAGATCATCAATATCAGATTTAATTTGCAAAGGTGTGATACCAAAATATTATTTTATTTCAGGGTCAGGTAACCAAGAAACATTTTCGAATAGCAATCTAACAAAAATTGGTAAATCTTTATCGCAAGAGCAAAAAAAGTATAAAATATTTCTTAGTGGTGGTGACACAACTTTTTCAAACAAATTAAGTTTTACAGTTACTTCTGTGGGTTTTGCAAAAGATATTATTTATAGAAATAGAGCAAAACTTAATGATGATATTTATGTTACTGGTAATTTGGGTGATAGTTTTACTGGACTTCAAATTTTAAAAGGTAAAACTAAGGTTGAAAAAAAAATTAAAGATTATTTTGTAAACAAATACTACCTTCCAGATATTCAAATAAATTTAACAAAACAATTATTTAAATTTGCTAATACTTCCATTGATGTGTCTGATGGACTTATTGGTGATCTTGAAAAAATGATAAATAAGCAAAACTTATCTTATGTGCTTAAAGAAAATAATATTCCTATCTCTAGATATTTGTTGAATTTGATTCAAAAAAAAAAATTAAATAAATCTAATTTCATATCTAGGGGGGATGATTATCAGGTTCTATTTACAGCTAGTCCTGCTAAATCTAGAATCATCCTTAATACATCTAAAAATCTTGGTATTAAGATAACAAAGATTGGTAAAATCATCTCGGGTAGTAGAAAATCTATTATAATTAATCAAAAAGGTAAGCAAATACTGCTTAAAAACAAAGGTTATACTCATCAATTTTAAAAGTTAATTATTGTCTTTTTTAGCTTTTTTTGTATTGTCCGGTCTTAAAATTTAACCAACAACAACCTTAAGGTTTATATGAGCTCAACAATCGAAACTATATTATTATACACAATAGCGGCTGGTTTTTTATCCATTGTTTATGGATACTTTACTGGAAAAAATATTTTAAATTCAAGTAGTGGAAATGCTAAAATGCAAGAAATTGCATCTGCCATTCAGATTGGTGCTAAGGCATATTTGGCAAGACAGTATAAAACTATAGCAATTGTTGGTGTTGTGGTTTTAGTTATCATTGGTTTTGTCTTCAGCCCTTTAGTTGCCCTAGGTTATCTAATAGGTGCAGCATTATCCGGTATTGCTGGTTATGTTGGTATGCTTGTTTCAGTTGAGGCAAACGTTAGAACAGCTGAAGCATCTAGAAAAGGTTTGGCAAGTGGACTTTCTGTTGCGTTTAAATCTGGTGCTGTAACTGGAATGCTTGTTGCTGGTTTAGCCTTATTAGCTATCGCAGTTTATTATTATTTTTTATTGAAATTTGGTATCGCTGAAAGAGAAATAGTTAATGCATTAGTTGCACTTGGCTTTGGTGCTTCACTTATTTCTATTTTTGCTAGATTAGGCGGTGGAATTTTTACTAAAGGTGCTGACGTCGGTGCTGACTTAGTTGGTAAAGTTGAAGCAGGAATTCCAGAAGATGACCCTAGAAATCCAGCTGTAATTGCTGATAATGTTGGAGACAATGTTGGTGACTGTGCAGGTATGGCTGCTGACTTATTTGAAACTTATGCTGTAACGATTGTTGCAACAATGGTTTTGTCTTCTATATTTTTTCAAGGTGATATGAATATGATGATCTATCCATTAAGTATTGGTGGTGCTTGTATTTTAACTTCAATTTTAGGAACATTCTTTGTAAAACTTGGAAAAAGCAAAAATGTTATGAATGCTTTATATAAAGGATTTGTTGTTTCTGCAGTTTCTTCATTAGCAATTTTATACCCAGTGACAGATTATGTTATTGGTTTTACAAGTGAATATTCTGTAAATGGTAAAACTTTTACTGGTATGAGTTTATATTACTGTGGAATAATAGGCTTAGTTATTACTGGATTATTAATATGGATTACTGAATACTACACTGGAACAGAGTACAGACCAGTCAGAAGTATTGCAAAATCATCTACAACTGGACATGGAACAAATGTTATTCAGGGTTTAGCTGTTTCAATGGAAGCTACAGCTATTCCAGCTTTGATTATTGTTGCTGGTATTCTTGCAACAAATTCTATCGCAGGTCTTTACGGAATTGCAATATCTGTTACTACGATGTTAGCTATAGCCGGTATGGTTGTGGCTCTTGATGCGTATGGTCCAGTGACTGATAATGCTGGTGGTATTGCTGAAATGGCTAAATTACCAAATAGTGTAAGAAAAACTACAGATGCACTTGATGCAGTCGGTAACACTACAAAAGCAGTTACTAAAGGTTATGCAATTGGTTCAGCTGGCTTAGGGGCTTTAGTTTTATTTGCTGCTTATGTAGAGGATATCAAACACTTTTCAGGTGTTGCGGGATCTAAATTAGAGGGGATTGTTGTTACTTTTGATTTATCAAATCCGTATGTTGTCGTTGGTCTATTAATTGGTGGAATGCTTCCGTATCTATTTGGTTCTATGGGAATGCAAGCAGTAGGCAGAGCAGGGGGTGCAGTGGTTGTGGAAGTTAGAAGACAATTTAAAAAATATCCAGGAATAATGAAACGTAAGCAAAAACCTGATTATGCAAAACTTGTTGACTTGTTAACTGCAGCTGCAATTAGAGAGATGATTATACCTTCGTTATTACCAGTCTTATCTCCAATTGTTTTATATTTTGTAATTTTCTCAATAGGTGGCCAGGTAGCTGCATTAGCAGCTGTTGGTGCAATGTTGCTTGGCGTGATTATAACGGGACTTTTTGTTGCGGTATCAATGACAGCTGGAGGTGGTGCTTGGGACAATGCTAAAAAATATATTGAAGATGGAAACCATGGTGGAAAAGGTTCGGAGGCTCATAAAGCAGCTGTAACTGGTGACACTGTTGGAGACCCTTATAAAGACACTGCTGGTCCAGCAATAAACCCAATGATTAAAATTACAAATATCGTTGCGCTATTATTATTGGCAGTAATTGCAGGTTAATTTTTAGAAATTAATTCTTGATCCTCTTTTTACCAAGGGGATCATCAATTTTTTGTCTTAGTGAACTTAAGACACTAAAAATAAATGACTTTTTAGAGTAATTTACCCCAGTCTCAGATTTATCAAATTCAATCTTATTCATATCATCTTTATTATAAAATTGTTTACTCAGCAAAACTCCAGCAGAATCAACTTCTAGAACTAAGACACTATTTGTTAAAAGAGTTCTTTTACCAAGTTTTGATAATTTTGAGTTACTTGTTTTTCTTTCAATATAAATAAATATATCATTATCAAACGTACTTTTTGTAGAGGGTGGTCCTATTAATTCAATGATATCGTTTTTGTTAGTAAAATTAACTTTTAATTTAGCTTGTTTTTCTTCTAAATTATGTACTCCATGATGGTTAACAATTTTATCTAACGAACAACTTGATAATAATAATAATGTCAGTATTAGTATTTTTTTCATGAATAATATGTATTTAAATTTTTATAATAATTTGATTAAATTAACTACCAATAAGTCTTTATATAAAGGTATAACTAATAAACAAGACAGTTTTGGAGATAGACTAACACTTTTTTTGATACATTTTGCTTTTATACTTAAAGAATTCAAAAATTCAAAAAATGAAAAAATATTACAAGAATTATACGATTTTAACTTTAGACAATTAGAGCTTAGTATCCGAGAAATTGGCTATGGAGATCAATCTATTAATAAAAAAATGAAAGACTATATTAATGTTTTTCATGCTATCGTTTCTGAAGTACATTTTTGGAATGATCTGGGTAAAATTGATAAAGAAAAAAAACTGTCTTTATTTTTAGATAATTTTAATAATATTAACTATTTAGTAGAATATTTTGAAGTATTTAGAGATAATTTATCAAAAAATACTTTGAATTCTTATCTAAAAAGTGTAAGTAATCAATAATTATGGCTGTACCAAAGCGAAAACAATCACCATCTAGAACTGGCATGAGAAGAGCTCAAAATATGAAGTTCGCTTCTAAAAATATTGTAGAAGATAAGAAATCTGGAGAATACAGATTATCTCATCATTTAGATTTAAAAACTGGCATGTATAGAGGGCGTCAGGTTTTAGACCCTAAAGACTAATTTTTATAATACACAATTAATATAAATAATATGGCAGAATTGATAAAAATTGCAGTAGATGCAATGGGTGGAGACAATTCCCCAAAAAAAGTTATTGATGGTGTCATTCATCATCATCGAACAAATAAAGATATTTTTTATAAAATATTTGGATCAGAAGCAGAAATAATTAAATGTATAGATAATAAGATTGATAATAATAACTTCGAGATTATTAATACACCAAACAAAGTATCAAGTGAAGATAGTCCATTAGAGGGAGCCAAAAGAGGGAAAGATACTAGCATGTGGCTTGCCATTGAAAGTGTTAAAAAAAAAGATTGTGATATTGTTATATCCGCAGGAAATACAGGTGCTCTTCTTGTTATATCAAAGTTAAATTTAAAAATGATTGAGAATATAGACAAACCAGCATTGTCAGCACTATGGCCAAATAAAAAAGGTATGAGTGTAGTACTAGATTTAGGTGCAAATATTGAATGTAGTTCAAAAAACTTATTTGATTTCTCTATAATGGGTGCATCTTTATACAAGTCTTTATATCCATCAGAAACACCGAATGTTGCATTACTTAATATTGGTTCAGAGGAGTATAAGGGAAATGAAACAATCAAAGAAACTTATAAAATATTAAAAGAAAAAAGTTCTGATGATTTTAATTTTAAAGGATACATAGAAGGTAATGAACTAATGAATGGTAATGTTAATGTAATAGTAGCAGATGGTTTTACTGGAAACGTTGCACTTAAAACAGCTGAGGGAACAGCTAATTTTATTACTAGTGAATTAAAGGAAGCTTTAGGTGGCAATTTGATAGGAAAAATATCTTCAATGTTAAATATTTCAAATCTTAAAAAATTTAAAAAAAGACTAGATCCCAGGTTATATAATGGAGCTATTTTTATCGGATTAGATTCACCAGTAGTTAAAAGCCATGGCGGTACTGATTATATAGGATTTTCAAATTCTCTTGATGTTTGCTGTAAAATAATTAAAGGTAATTTAATAGATAAAATTAAAAAAAATATTTAACTATGAGAATTAATTTGACTAAAAAAGATTTAGTTAATTTAACTTATATGCAAATTGGATTTTCTAAGCAAATTTCTGCAAATTTAATTGATGATTTTTTTCAAATTATTGTAGAAAATCTAATAATAGAAAAAAAAATAAAACTTTCTAAATTTGGTACGTTTTCTATAAGAGAAAAAAGTTCACGATTGGGTAGAAACCCTAAGACAAAAGAGGAAAAGATTATCTCAAAAAGAAATGTGGTCTTGTTTAAACCTTCCAAGGAATTTAAAAACTTTATTAATTTAATTAAAGATGAATAAATCAAATCAGGCTTATAAAACTATAGGGGAAGTAGCTAAAATTTTGAATTTAGAAAACAAATCTAGCAAAAATTTACCCACCCACACAATTAGATTTTGGGAGAAAGAATTTAAACAAATCAAGCCAAAAATTCTAAATGGAAATAGAAGATATTATGACAAAGCTAATATAGATTTATTAAAAAAGATTAAATTTCTTTTAAAAGATCAGGGTATGACTATTAATGGGGTTAAAAAAATACTTATTTCTGGTGGATCAAATGATCTTGACGAAATTTCAAATAAATCTATAAGTGCAGATAACTTACGAAATAAAATTTCATATATTTCGACAATGATTAAAAATTTAAAAAAAATAAAATAATATGGCTAAAAAAACACACGTTAAAGTTAGATTGGTACCAGAAGCAAAACCTGATAGTCCTTTTTTTTATTATGTAAAAAAACCTGCAGGAGGGGAAAAGGCTAAAATAAAACTTAAAGCTAAGAAATATAATCCTGCAACAAGAAAACATGAAGTCTTCGTGGAAAAAAAACTTCCCCCACATAGTAAATAATTATTTTTTTTTAAATTTTTTTCTTTCGTAATTTATATATGACCAAATCATATTTTTCCAAATACGATTTGTTATTTGTGGATCTATATTAAGTTTTTTTGATTTTTGTTTAATCTTTCTAAGGATCACATCAATTCTTTTCTTATCAACTATTTCTTTTTTATGCTGTTTAAGTTTAATAACGCTATTTACATGACTTGTTCTGATTTTGATTAATGACAAAAGTTGATTGTCTAATTTATCTAATTTCACTCTTATTTGAGTAAGTTTTTTTTTATTTTCTGGCGACATTTAATCTGTTGGTTATAAAAATTATTATTATATGTATTAAATATGATTGTAAATACAGATCCATTTAAAAGATTTATTGAGATATGGCTATATCTAATGTTATTACTTATTATTTTGATAGTTTTTATTGGTGGCTTAACACGACTTACAGATTCTGGCCTATCTATAACTGAATGGGAATTATTTAAAGGAATATTTCCTCCATTAAATAATGAAATGTGGATTTTTTATTTTGATCTATACAAACAAATACCAGAATACAAAGAAGTTAACTACGCTATGTCGCTATCCGAATTTAAAGTTATTTATTATTGGGAATTTGGACATCGTTTAATAGCAAGAGTTATTGGTTTATTTTCAATACTACCTCTAGTTTATTTATTTTTTATTTTTAAAGATCATCGTAAAGAAATTTTAAAATACGTTATAATTTTTTTATTAATTTGTTTTCAGGGATTAATTGGTTGGTTCATGGTAAAGAGTGGTTTGATAGATAATACTGACGTTAGTCATTATCGATTAGCACTTCATTTGAGTGTAGCATTTATAATTTTATCTATCGTTTTTTGGTTTATTTTAGATAACTTAAAAATTCATAAGTTTAAAAGTAAATTACCTAAAAATTTTTTAAGAATTTTTTTATTTTTTATTATACTGCAAATTATTTTAGGTGCATTTTTAGCTGGCTTAAATGGAGGACTTTTATACAATACGTGGCCAGACATGAACGGCAGTTTTTTACCTAATGATATTTTTACTAAAGATCTTTTTTTACCTGAGTCCTCAAATAATCCCTCTGTAATTCAGTTTTACCATCGAATTATTGGTTATTTAATTGTATTTTTTTTATTTTTCTTAAACTACTTATTTTTTAAGAATAATTTTAGTTATAAATCTGTAATTATTTTAAATTTTGCAATATTTTTGCAAGTATTAATTGGAATCATTACATTAATAAGTGGTGTAAAAATTGTTTATGCATCTTTACACCAATTAGGTTCTATTTTAGTGTTAACTAGTTTTTTATTTATTATTTATAAAAACAGTTAACCAACAGCCCTTAAATTACCTTTGGTAGATTTAATCAACGCTTGATCAAGATCTTCGATGATATCATTAATATGCTCAATTCCTATACAAAGTCTCACATAACCCTGAGTAACACCGGATGCCGCAAGTTCTTTTGTATTTAATTGACTATGCGTTGTACTCGCAGGATGAATAGCTAAACTTCTGACGTCTCCAATATTAGCTACATGATAAAACATTTTTAAAGATTCTATAAATCTTTTTCCTGCTTCAATACCACCTTTTAGTTCAATACCTACCATTGCTCCATTTCCACCTTTTAGATATTGTTTTGCTCTATCTGCTATAGGTTTATCATGCTCAGTTGAATAAATAACTTTTATAACTTCATTGTGCTTTTTTAAAAATTTGACAACTTTTTCAGCATTTTCACAATGTTGTTTCATTCTAAGAGCAACTGTTTCAAGTCCTTGTATGATAGCAAAAGCATTATCAGGAGAACATGCCGAACCAAAATCTCTTAATAAACAAACTCTAGCTCTTACAGCAAAAGGAATGTTGGCACCGGTAAGTTCTGGAACAACTTTACCCCAAATAGCTCCACCATAACTTTCATCAGGTTCATTGAATAATGGCTGTCTTTTAGGATCTGCTGTCCAATCAAAGTTGCCACCATCAACTATACTGCCAGCTACAGCAGTTCCATGCCCACCAATATATTTAGTTAAAGAATGAATTACCACAGCCGCACCATGTTCTATTGGCTTACAAATTACAGGAGCTGCAGTGTTATCCATTATTAAAGGTATGTTGTATTTTCGACCTATGTCTGAAACTTCTTTAATTGGAAATACTCTTAGATATGGATTTGGCAAAGTTTCTCCATAAAAAGCTCTAGTTTTATCATCAATTAATTTTTCAAAATTTTTGGGATCTTTAGGATCTGCATATTTTATTTCAATACCAAGTTTACTTAAAGTATGTGTAAATAAAGATATAGTCCCCCCATAAAGGTCTGTTGAGCTAACAATGTTATCTCCAGCTTGAGCAACATTTAAAACAGCAAATGTTGAAGCAGTTTGACCTGAGGAAACTGTTAAACATGCCAGCCCCCCCTCCAATGCAGCTACTCTTTTTTCTAGAGCATCATTAGTTGGATTCATAATTCTTGTATAAATGTTACCAAACTCTTTCAATGCAAATAGATTGGCTGCATGTTCAGTACTATTGAATTGATAAGATGTAGTTCTATAAATAGGCACAGCAACCGCATTTGTTGTTGGGTCACATCTATAGTCACCACCATGTACCGCAATAGTTTCTGGATTATTTCTTTTTGTGCTCATTTGTTCTCCTTTTTTAGTGCTTTAACATAATGTAAGGCGCACAATAAAGTTCAAATGCCTACCGAATATATAATGAATATTCCTTTTTAGCAGTATAAAGCCCGCAATAGGATGAAATCGGCATATACACTAATAACAGAAAGTTTAATAATTGCAATACAAATATCAAATTGACTTTATATCTAATAATAGTATTAATCCTGGCACAATGACCAAATTCTTAAAAAAAGACCAACTAACATCAAATTGGTTCGAGATTGATGCAAAAAATGCTGTTGTTGGTAGGCTAGCAACTGTTGTGTCTAAAATCATTAGAGGAAAAAATAAAGCAACCTTTACACCTCATATGGATGATGGAGACTTTGTTGTGGTTAAGAATATTGAACAAATTAAATTTACTGGTAAAAAATTTCAAAATAAAAAATATTATAGACACACGGGTCACCCAGGTGGAATAAAAGAAACAACACCTGAAAAACTATCTGAAAAAAAACCTGGTGAAGCTTTAAAATTAGCAGTTAAAAGAATGTTACCAGGAGGTGTTTTGGGAAAAAAACAACTTACAAAATTAAAGATATATACTGGTAATGATCACCCTCATTCTGCACAAAACCCAAAGATTATAGAATTGGGAAAGCTTAATAATAAAAATATAATAAGAAATTAATAATGGAAGCCACTCAAACATCATTAAAAAAAGTACCAAAATTAAAGCTGGATTTTAAAAACAGTAAATATGCTACTGGTAGAAGAAAAACTTCAATAGCAAAAGTATGGGTTAAAAAAGGATCAGGAAAAATTTATGTTAATGGTAAATTATTTAATGAGTATTTTTCAAGTGAATTTCATCATCTTCAAATAACAAGACCTTTTGAAATAATTAATCAAGCGACGGATTATGATGTTAGATGTAGTGTAAGTGGTGGTGGACCAACTGGTCAAGCTGGTGCTTTAGTTCATGGTATCGCCAAAGCATTGGTTATGTTTGATGAAAATAATAAAGCTATACTTAAAACTGAAAAACTAACTACCAGAGACTCAAGGGCTGTTGAGAGAAAAAAGCCAGGTAGAAGAAAAGCTAGGAGAAGCTTCCAGTTCTCGAAAAGATAATTCTTTTTTAACTTTAAACTGTTATAATAAAATAATGCGAAAGCTTGATGTTTTAGTTGCTGGTTCAACTGGTTATATTGGTCTTCAGTTAATTAGTTTGTTAGTTAAACACAGTAAAGTTAAAATCAAATATTTATGTGGCAACACTGCTGTTGGAAAAGATATTTCCTATTATGACAAATCTTTAAAAACTAGAAAATTACCAAAAATTGTTAAATTTAACAAAAAATTATTAAATGATATCGATATCATATTTACAGCATTGCCAAATGGTGAGGCACAAAAAATTTCAAAAAATCTTTTAAAAAAAAACATATTAATTGATTTAGCAGCAGATTTTAGATTAGATAAAACAAGTGATTATTTAAAATGGTATAATCAAAAACATAGAGCACCAAGTTTAGTTAAAAAATCAATCTATTCTTTACCTGAAATTACTGGAAAGGAAATTAAAAATTATAAAATTATTGGATGTCCTGGTTGCTATCCTACCTCAATACTCCTTCCATTAATTCCATTAATTAAAAAGAAATTAATTAAAATAGATAATATTATTATTGACTCAAAATCAGGTTATTCAGGAGCTGGTAGAGGGGTGCATAAATTATATAAAGATAAAAATTTATATGATTCATTAAGTGCTTACGGGATTGGTTATCACAGACACAATTCTGAAATTGAACAGATGATTAAAAAAAACACTAAAGAAAAATTTAATTTTACATTCACACCTCATTTGTCTCCAATGTTTAGAGGTATTCTTAGTACGATCTATGTTGATTTAAACAAGGGTAAGACAATTAAAGGTTTACATAAGGAGTTGGTTAAATTTTATAAAAATTCAAAATTTATTAAAATTGTGAATATCAACTCGTTGGTGAGCACCAATGATGTTATTAATACAAACAACTGTATTATTTCAATTTGTAAATCTAAATACACTAATAAAGCCATAATATTATCATCAATAGATAATTTGATTAAAGGTGGTGCGGGACAAGCAATACAAAACATGAATATTTTAAACAATTTTAATGTTAAAGAGGGTCTATGTTGAGAATAATCGTTTTAATGTTTTTTTTGGTAACTGGTTGTTCATACGATCAAATTGAAAAAAAAAAAAATATTTCTGACGTATATTTTTCAGATGATTTAACTTTAGATGAATTTAAGACAAAATTAGAAGAATATACAAATAATAGTTCTTACCCAAATATAGATAATTAAATGAACAAGGTAATCACAATTGCAATTATTGGATTAGGTCAAGTTGGAAATTATCTATATCGTGAACTTAATTTAAAGAAAAAAGATATTGAAACTAAAACTGGTAAGAATATTCAAATAGTTGCTATATCTGCAAAAAATAAAAATAAAAAAAGAAAATACAAGATTAATAAAAATATTTTTTATTCTGATCCTATTAAAATTATAAAAGATATCAAACCTGACATTTTGTTTGAAGTTATTGGGCAAGCTGATGGCATCTCAAAAAAGATTGTTGAAACTGCTCTAAAAAATAAAATTCATGTTATTACCCCAAATAAAGCACTTATATCTAAACATGGAGATTATTTAGCTAAGTTAGCAGAGGATAATAATGTTAACTTAGAATTTGAAGCATCTGTTGCTGGGGGTATTCCAATATTAAGGACAATAAAAGAAAGTCTTGCGACAAATAAAATTTCCAAAGTTTACGGAATCTTAAATGGTACTTCTAATTATATACTTTCTGAAATGAGAGACTCTAAAGAAAGTTTTGTTAATGTCTTACAAAAAGCACAAAAACTTGGCTATGCTGAACCTGGAAACCCCAAGTTAGATCTAAATGGTTTTGATGCTTTTGCTAAGGTCAGAATTTTATCCTCTTTAGCATTTAGCACAAAAATTTCTAAGCATAAGTGTTTAATGGAAGGTATTGAAAAGATAGAGTTAAAAGATATTGAAATAGCTAGCCAATTAAATTTACGCATTAAGTTGCTAGGTATCTCGGAAATTATCAATAATAAACTTTTTGAAACAGTTCACCCATGCTTAGTTAGTAAAAATTCATATATAGGTAATGTTAATGGCGTAATGAATGCTGTTATCATCGAAGGTAAACCAGTTGGCGAAAGTGTATTACAAGGGGAGGGCGCAGGCCCTGGACCTACATCTTCGTCTTTATTATCTGATTTACTTTCAGTTTTGAGAAGTGATGTTAAAAAACCCTTTGGGGTCTCATGTAATCAACGAAAGTTAATTAAATGTTACAATGTTAATAATTATTCTAATTCTTTATATTTAAGGTTTGAAGTTAAAGATAAACCAGGTGTTTTATCAAAAATTACTAATAGATTAGCTAAATATAAGATTTCTGTAAAAAGATTAATACAGACACCAGATAAAAGAAACAACAAAGCTACAATTGTTATTATTACTCACAAAACTAATGAACTTAATTCTAAGAATTGTCTCTCAATTTTTAATAAAGATAAGGATATTCTTAAATATCCCACTTTAATAAGAATCTATAATTAATGGATATATATCTAAAATTATTTGAAGTTTTATTTCCTGTTTTTTTTGTAGTTGGTATTGGATATTACTTGGGAAAAAATAATCCTAAAATTGATACTACTTTTATAACTAGTTTCGCTGCAAATATTGGTACGCCAGGGATGATTATTTATGCCTTAACTTCAACAGGAACTTCATTTGATATTTTTAAAAATTATTTTTGGTATTACTTGATTGCAATTATAATTTTTACATTCATTGGAGCTATTTTTTTATTTTTTTTAAACACTAAAGATTTAATTCGTGAACTTCCGCCTTTTATAATGCCTAATACTGGAAATATGGGTTTACCTATATGTCTATTCGCTTATGGGTCCCAAGGCCTGGGTGTTGCAGCTGCTATTTCAGCACTAATAATTTTATGTCAC
>Ga0307986_10000440_pt1 | contig 31013 bp, 26 predicted proteins | sample EllFjometageno82_FD_203170 | JGI IMG/M metagenome (GOLD analysis project Ga0307986, IMG submission 203170) | Marine microbial communities from Ellis Fjord, Antarctic Ocean - #82 | ecosystem: Environmental > Aquatic > Marine > Unclassified | place: Southern Ocean | collected 2014-10-09 | reverse complement strand
ATCGACGGGTGTCTAAAGGTTTTTTTTTCGTTCGAGATAGTTCCGACGTAACGGGCTAATTTTAAATGCTAACGAAAGTTACGCACTTGCTGCATAATTAACTTTTAGTTAATTATAATAGCACGGTCTGGGGCACCGGGTAACAGAACGCCCCTTACAACTCTCCTACTTCTCTTTATTTATAATGCTGATTGATGTTTAGAATGGTTCTGTCCGTAACTGGTACGTAATTTTATTTCCATTTTGCATCGAAGGCTAGAGGAGATTGTTTTCTTAAGTACTCACATTTTTTGAAAAATCTTTCATATGTTTTATCAATTAATTTGTCTTTTAATTTTAATTTATAGAATAGGTCTGTTGCAAGTTCATGATAAGCTTCCCTATTTCTCCATTGAATTTCATAAGTTTTCTCATAAGCATTGAATAATTTTTCAATTTTATTTACCAATTCAGTTTCTCTTGCTTCTTTGTCTGGATAAATAGATTGATCTTTGACTTTATCTACGTAAATATATTTAGGAAATTTTTTTGGCTTATATCCTTTTTTTTTTGGATTAAGTCCATTAATTACAATTATATTTGTGGTTTCTTTCATGTCATCTGCATTTAAGTTAAAGTTTTTGTATGCGAATTCTTTAAATTCGACCTCTGCTTTATCTTCTTTTTTTTCTGATTCTTTTTTCAATTTTTTAATTTTTACAAACTTATTATTTTTTGTGAACTTTTCGTTTCGAACTTTAGAGCTTGGAAAGAAATCGAATGCTTTATCCGCACATTTTTCAATAATTTTTTCAGGTTTTTTTGAACACCCTATCAACAACAAACCCAGAACCAGGATCGCTAAAAGCTTTTTCATGTTCCACGATCCTAGCATAAAATTCATCCGTAATTACGTTGATACTTCTGCTTTTTGCAAAAGTGAAGTTGTTGCTATATAAGGATTCTAGTAGCACGGTCTGGGGCACCGGGTAACAGAACGCCCCTTACAACTCTCCTACTTCTCTTTATTTATAATATTTATTTCGTCTAGAAATAATTTTTTTATCTTCTTTTTTCTCTACCAATTTTTTTAAGAGACTCAACTTTTCTTCTGCCAGTAACAGTGGATTTAGCTCCTATGCTGTTAATAATTGAAACTCGATGTTTAAAATAATTTTGCTCAGATGTACTGATAAAGTTGAATATTTTTTTAATTTTCATTTTTCTGGCATTCTTTTTTCACAAAAAATTTAATTAATTAACAGGAATAAGTTATGTAAATTTTTACAGTAAAGCCTCAAACTAATTAGATACGTGGCACCGAGCAACACCTATAATCAAAGTATCAGCCACTTTAATTTCTGAAACAAGCTTATTATCTAAACGTTAGTATAAGATTTACTGATTTATATAACTTCTTAATTGTTGATTTTCATCTTTATATTGTTCAATAATATGGTTTACAACGTCACCAATAGAGACAATACCCAATAGCTTTTTTTCCTCTATTATGGGTATGTGTCTAATTTTATGACTAGAAATCATTTCCATAAGTTCTGTTACAGAATTTTTTAAAGTGCAGGATATTATATTCTTAGTCATTATTTTATTAACCAATAAGTCGCTTTTGAATTCATCTCTATAGATGTACCTAGCAAGATCTCGCTCAGAAATAATTCCAATTACAGTTTTATTTTTTTCATTTAGTACTGGCATAACACCAACATTATGTTTTTGAAATTTTTCACTTGCTGTCTTTAAGGTGTCTTTTTCAGTTAATGTGAAACATTGTCTGTTAGAAAGTTTTGTAACTAATTTTCCAGCCATTTTTATATTTTAAGCTTCTTTTATTTCTTTTAAGATCCTAGCACAGATATCCTTGGCAGAATACTGACTTAATTTAGTTGCTACTTCTGCTGTTAAATCATTTTTGTTGCTATGTAAGGATTGTAGACCCTGGTTAGTGGGTACCGAGAAACAGAACGCCGCTGTGACATTTAATTGTTTTATTAAATTTTTTTTAAGTATTATTTTAAAAAAATTAACTGAAAGGAAAATCATGAAAAACTTTTTAATTGTATCAATGTTAGTTCTTTTTACTACTTCAGCATATGCTGGATCATGTCCAATGATCGCTAAAAACTTGGATAGTAAAATTGAACAAGCTCAAAAAATGCGTGATGCAGGTATGAAGGCTCACGAAGCTGGAGACCACGCAAAATCTGAAGACTTATTAAATAAGGCTATGGAGCTTTTTAAAAGCTAATAAATAATATTATAGGGGCGTTCGATAACAGAACGTCCCTCACTTAAAAACTATCTACCAAAAATTCCTAGTTTAACACCGTAATCAACGGCAACACCATAATCAGGATCGTCATCGCTATCAACAACGAGTTGACCCGCTTTACTGAGCAACTTGTGGCAATCACGAGTTAAATGTCTAAGTTTTACTTTTTTTCCAATACTATTATATTTATCTGCGATGTCTTCTATGGCTTTTAAAGCTGACTGGTCAATTACTTTTGATCTAGCAAAATCAATAATGACAACTTCAGGATCTACAGATGGTTTAAAAATTTCTAAAAAACTATTAGTTGAGCTAAAAAAAAGTGGGCCTTCTATTTCGTAAACTTTTGCACCTTTCTCTGTTTTAGACAATCTTTCAACAGCTCTAATACGAGAGGCTGATTTCCATGCAAACACCAACGCAGATACAATTACTCCGACTATTACGGCAATAGCTAAATCTTCTAGTACAGTAACAACAGTTACAAGAATAATAACTAATGCATCACTCTTTGGTACAAAAAATAAGATTTTTAGAGAATTCCAGGCAAAAGTTCCAATAACAACCATAAACATAACTCCTACCAAAGCAGCAATTGGTATCATTTCAATATAAGAAGAAGTGTATAAAATAAAAATCAATAAAAACATGGCAGCAGATACTCCTGCAATACGTGTTCTTCCACCAGATCTAACGTTGATCATTGATTGCCCAATCATAGCGCATCCGCCCATTCCCCCAAAAAATCCTGTTACTGTATTTGCTAGGCCTTGAGCCAAACATTCTTGGCTTGCCCCTCCTCGCTTGTTTGTTATTTCACCTACTAAATTTAAAGTTAATAAACTTTCGATTAATCCAATGGCAGCTAAAATAAATGCATATGGAAAGATAATTTTTAAAGTTTCTAAGTTTAATGGGACGTTAGGGATTAAAAATTTTGGCAATCCACCTTTAACACTGGCAAGATCGCCTACGCTTGGAATGTTAATTTTAAAAATTAAAACTAAGCTAGTCGTTAATAAAATTGCAACTAATGTAGCTGGTAATGCTTTCGTTACTTTAGGTAATAGCCAAATAACTGACATTGTTAAGATGACAAATCCGATTGAATAAATCAAAGTATTTCCTGTTACCCAAACTGATTCTCCTAGAGAATTAACTGTTTTAAATTGGCTGAGTTGAGAAATTCCAATTACTATTGCTAGCCCATTAACAAAACCAAGCATCACAGGTTGAGGCACCATTCTGATAAATTTGCCAAGCTTAAAAACACCTGAAATTAATTGTAAAATTCCCATTAGCACTACAGTTGCAAATAAATATTCCACACCATGGTCAGCAACTAAAGCAACCATAACAACAGCTAATGCTCCTGTTGCTCCAGAAATCATCCCAGGACGACCGCCGATTAAGGCTGTAATTAAACCAACTATGAAAGCAGCATAGAGACCGGATAGAGGTGTTACACCAGCTACAAAAGCAAACGCAATGGCCTCAGGTACTAAAGCTAAAGCAACTGTTAATCCTGCTAGGATTTCAATTCTAAATAGAGAGAGAAATGCTCCATCTTTAGGAATGTAGTTTTTGGTGTTAAAACTAATAGATTTTGCAATGTCTAGGAGTGCTTGTGATGAGACTTGCGATGGAGGTCTACCTTTTTTCAATGAGTACTTTGTGATGTTGTATTAGTTTTAAAATTTTTATGTCTAATGATTTTACTACAAAAAAGCGGTATTATTTTTATAGTTATTACTATTATATTAATAGTTTAAATATATAAAGAAAAAAAAGTCGGTTTAACTATTTATCTTCTAATTTTATTAGATTTTATAAGACAAACATTGAACTGGTACTTGGCAAAAGAATATTTATTTGAAATTATTTTAAAAATTTATTTAAGTCAGGTTTAAAATAATTAGGTCCTTTCATAACTTTTCCATTTTCGTTGTAAATAGGTTTGCTGTCAGACCCTAACTTGCTCATATTCGATTGCTGAACTTCATTAAAACATTTGTTTAGATCAATGCCAAAAGCATGGCCAGCTCCATAAGTAACATACAAAATGTCAGTAAGTGCATCCGCTACTTCTTTTATATCTTTTTCTTTAATTGCTTGGTCTAATTCTTCAAGTTCCTCTTTAATAAGTTCATATCTTAATTTAATTGTTTTTTCGTTAGGAAAACCAGCTTTATCTTTAACTTCTTGACCAAAGATTTGCATAAAATTTTTGACACTTTGAAAATTGTTCATATTTGCTCCATATCGAGTTTGATTTATTTTGATTGAAGATATATTATAACTTCAAATCATTCATGAAATATAGAATAGAATTTGATAGTATAGGAAAAATTAAAGTAGATGGTGATAAGTATTGGGGAGCTTCTACAGAAAGATCAAAAAAATATTTTAATATTGGAGATTTTTTAGTCAGACCAATTGTTATTCACTCAATAGCTATTATTAAAAAAGCTGCAGCGGTAGTTAATGCTAAAAATAAAGATTTAGATGGAAAAATTAGTAGATACATCGTTAAAGCATCTGAGGAAGTTTCTAGAGGTAAGCTAGATGATCATTTTCCATTAAAAGTTTGGCAGACTGGTTCCGGCACACAAACAAATATGAATGTAAATGAAGTAATATCTAATAGAGCAATTCAAATGATGGGTGGTAAATTAGGAAGCAAGAAACCTGTCCATCCAAATGATCATGTAAACAAATCCCAATCAACAAATGATGTTTTTCCGTCTGCTATGCACATATCTATTGCAATCAAAACTAGAGATAAATTGCTACCCTCTCTTAAGCTTCTAGAAAAAGAATTGGGAAAAAAGGTTAAAGAATTTAATAAAATTGTAAAATTAGGAAGAACGCATCTACAGGACGCAACTCCTTTAACCTTAGGTCAAGAATTCTCAGGTTATCAATTCCAATTAAAAGAATCTATCAAAAGAATTGAACAAGCTTTAGAGGAAATTTATTTTCTTGCTCAGGGAGGAACGGCTGTTGGAACAGGTCTTAACACCAGAAAAAATTTTGACAAACAGATAATTAAGGAAATTAGTAAAATTACAAAATTACCTTTTAAAGTATCACCAAATAAATTTGCAGCATTGGCTGCTCATGATTCTATCGTAAATTTTTCTGGGACTATGAATACTGCTGCAGTTTGCTTAATGAAAATTGCAAATGATATTAGATTTTTAGGATCCGGCCCAAGAGCAGGTTATGGAGAATTAATATTGCCAACTAATGAACCTGGTTCTTCAATAATGCCAGGAAAAGTAAATCCAACTCAATCTGAAGCGGTGACCATGGTCTGCGTTAAGGTGATTGGAAACCATAATGGAATCACTATGGCAGGATCACATGGACACTTTGAATTAAATGTTTTTAAACCATTAATCATACATAATATTTTACAATCAATTGAAATCATGGCTGACTCAGCAAAAACTTTTGCTCTTTATTGTGTCAAAGGAATTAAAGCAGATAAAAAAAGAATTAAATATTTGTTAGATAATTCTTTGATGCTAGTAACCGCTCTAGCTCCAAAACTTGGTTACGATAATGCAGCAAGAATAGCAAAAAATGCTTATAAAAATGGAACTACCTTAAAAGAAGAGGTTGTGAAATCTGGAGCTCTCAAAGAGAAGGAATACGATAAAGTGATGAATCCTATACTAATGACAAAGCCTAAATAGATTAATCAACAAATTTTTTAAAAAAATTATTTATTTTTTTTCCATCAAAAATATTACTTAACGAATTATCAATTACTTCACTCTTAAATTTTTCCTCGTAATTTTTAAGTTTTTTCACTGTGAAAATTTCTTTGTCTAATAATATTTTTTCAAAAGTCACTTTTGAAGATGATGGTGTTATAAAACCTGATATTTTTAATTCTTTAGTAAATTTTTCTTTATACTTAATATCCTTAAGCAAATTAAATTGTATTGTCCCTTTTTTTCCAAATTCTGAAATTTTAGCATCGAAAAATATTGGAGTATCTTTGCCTGTTTTAAAATTTTGAAATAAAATTTCACTATTTTCAAAAATTATATTGCCTTCGAATATATCTTTAAAATTTAAAAGCCCATTAATTTTTTTTAGAGTTCTGATTCCCCGAGATTCATCTGAAAAAAGGAATTTTTTTACTTTAGATAAAAATTTTTCTGTATTTATTATAGACGGTTCTAAGTTTAAATTAAAAAAAAAGTAAGGTTTAAAGGATAATTCACCTTCAAATAAAGAATTAATTATTTTACTTCTTGCAAATCCATTATTTATTTTTACTTTTTCTTCTATGATAAAGTTAAATTGAAAAAAATTATTTAGAATAACGGCGTTAACCAGCCCTTCAAATGTTTTAAAATCGTTTTTTTTTTCCAAGGAGATATTGGTTGATATATCAAGTTCTGGAATCTTTAGTGTTATATTAGCTAAATTTTCAGGTTTATTTTCAAAAAAGAAAATAATTTTATAACTCAACAACGATCCATCTATGCTTAATTGTTGAATATTATCTTTAGAGTTAATTTTTATTATACTATTTTCAACTTCAAATAGTTTTTTATTTTTTTGTAATATGACGATAGTATTTTTTTTAAAATTAATTTTTTTTTTATTTTTTTTAATAAAGTTCAATAATTTATTAACTTTACTAATCTTAATAGTTGTCAAGCCTCCTCTAATTAGAAGACTGTCATAATCAAGTTTTTTATAATTGATGATTCTCAGTGGATTGAAAATAATATCAATTTCAATATCTTCTACTTCTAAAATATTCTCTTCAAGTTCTAAGCTGCTTCCATACACACTGAGTCTTGGCGTAGGAAAGAATCTATATTTAATATTTAAAATATTTTTAATTTTGATATCACTATTTTTTTTTAAACTCCTTTCTATTATCTCAGGTGTATAATTTAAAAATTTTGGTATGGAAAAATAGAAAAAAAAAATAATAACAATAAATATAAGAAAATATAAAATGGTTTTATAAATTTTTTTCTTTTTAAAAATAGAATTTAAATTTTTATTCATTTATAAAGTTTAAATAATTAGTGTATAGATGTTTAATACGATTATGGATTCTATAGATAAATTAATAGAAGATTTAAACAAGGAACAAAAAGAAGCTGTGTTAAGCACAGAGGGTCCTAATTTAATAGTTGCTGGCGCAGGTTCGGGTAAAACTAGAGTTTTAACTACAAGACTAGCACACATTATAAACTCAAAAAAAGCATGGCCAAATCAGATCCTTTGTGTAACTTTTACCAACAAGGCAGCAAAAGAGATGCAAAACAGAGTTCTTAGCTATGTAAGTGAAAAATCAACTGCTGTTCCTTGGCTTGGCACTTTTCATGCTATTAGTGTTAAATTTTTAAGAAGGCACGCGGAAGCAATTGGTTTAAAGGGAAATTTTACCATTCTTGACACCGATGATCAAAAAAAATTGATTAGGAATATTTGTAAAGCTGAGGACATAGATGCTAAAAAAATTACTCCTCGATTTATTTTATCCCTCTTAGATAAATGGAAAAATAAGGGCCTGCTTCCAGAAGACATTAAGGAAGACAAATTTACTGGATTAGAAAAATCTATTTTTAAAGTTTATAAAGTTTATCAAACTAAAATTAGAGAGCTTAATGCGTGTGATTTTGGTGATCTTATTTTATATTGTGTTAAATTATTCGAGAATCACCCAGATATAAAAAAAATCTACAATAACAATTTTAAATATATTTTAGTTGATGAATTTCAAGATACTAATTTTATTCAAAATAAATGGTTAAATCTTTTGGTTAACGAGCAAAAAAATATTTGCTGTGTGGGAGATGATGATCAGTCAATTTATAGCTGGAGAGGTGCTGAAATAAAAAATTTTTTAACTTTTGATCATATCTATAAAAATTGCAAAGTTTTCAAATTAGAACAAAATTATAGATCAACTAAAAATATCTTAGAAACAGCATCAACTCTAATTTCACACAACAAAGGTAGGGTTGAAAAAAAACTTTGGTCCTCTGCACAACAAGGTGAAAAAGTAAAACTTAATTGTTATCAAACTGGTCGTGAAGAGGCAGAAAATATTAGTGACATTGCAGAAAATAAATTAAAAAAAAAATATTCTCTTAATAACGTCGCTATACTAGTGAGAGCTATTTATCAGACAAGAGAATTTGAAGAAAGGTTTCTTAAAGTAGGTTTAGGTTATAGAGTTTTAGGTGGAACCAGGTTTTACGAAAGAGCGGAAATAAAAGATGCTGTGGCATATTTAAGAATCATAAATCAAAAATATGATGATTTGGCTTTAGAAAGAGTAATCGAAAATCCAAAAAAAGGCGTGGGTGAAAGTACTCTCAATCAATTGTATAGTTTTGGTAGTCAAAATAAATTGTGTCTTGAAGACTCTATTAAAAAAAAATTAGAAAACGATAGTTTAAAGCCTAAAATCAGAACAAGCTTGTTACAGCTAACTAAAAAGATTGATAAATGGAGAATGGATGCAAAAACTAATAAACACTATGATCTTTTAAAAATTGTATTAGATGAATCAGGTTATTCAGAAATGCTTAAGAATAAAAAGGATTTCGAGAATGAAAGTAGGCTTGATAATATAAAAGAACTTCTTAGAGCTATGCATGAGTATGATAATATACAATCTTTTTTAGAGCATGTTGCACTCGCTACATCTATTGACAAGGAATGGGATGGAGAAAAAATTAATTTAATGACTATGCATGCTGCTAAAGGATTAGAATTTGATGTTGTTTTTTTACCTGGATGGGAGGAAGGTTTGTTTCCTCATCAAAAATCATTAGAAGAAAAAGGAGATTTAGCTTTAGAAGAAGAGAGAAGACTTGCGTATGTGGGAATAACTAGAGCTAAAAAAGAAGCATTTTTATCTTTTGCCATGAAAAGATCATACCATGGAGAGTGGATGGATGCTTTGCCTTCAAGATTTATAAACGAAATTCCAGATGAAAACATAGAAAAAAATGAGATTGAAACTGCGTCAGAATTTGAAAGTGACTTCGAATTTAATCAGGATATAGATACAGATTCTAGTGGTGAGTATAGGAGCCCGGGATGGGAGAGATTTAAAAAAAATAAAATGCTAAAATGGAAAAAATAATCAAACTAAGAAAACTTTTTAAAACTTTCAATTTGGATGGTTACATAATACCAAAAAATAATAACTTTTTTGGTGAATATGTATCTGCATCTGAAGACAATTTAAAATATATCTCTAATTTTACAGGTTCTGCTGGTTTTGCTGTTGTTCTAAAAAAAAAAAATTATATGTTTGTAGATGGCAGGTATTCTATTCAAGCAGATATACAATGTGGAGAGCATTTTCAAATCTGTACTATTCCCAAAAAATATCCTTTCAATATTTTTAAAAATAAAAATTTAAATTTAGGATTTGATCCAAAACTTCACACAGAAAATTCATTAAATAGACTTTTTGGAAGTTCTTTTATAAAACTGAAACCAATTAATAAAAATTTAATTGATATGTTGTGGAAAAGAAAGAAAAATTCAAATGTTAGTTATTTTTATCAGATTAAAGATAAAGATGCTGGATCAAAAATTGAACAAAAGCTATTGAATTTAGTAAAACAAATTAAATTTAATGAAGCTGATTGCTTATTTTCTACAGCTTCTGAAAATATTGCATGGTTGTTAAATATAAGAGGAGAGGACACTAAATATTCTCCATTGCCTAACGTACATGCTATAATTAATAAAACTGGAAAAGTATTATTATTTTGTAATTTGAAAAAAATTAGCAAATTTCTAAAAAATAAAATAAATAAAAACGTAAAGATTTATGATTTTAGTGTACTGCCAAATTTTATTTTAAATCTATCTAATAATAAAATTTTAATAGACGTTTTAACTTGCTCTATTTTTTATAAATCAATCATTAAAAAAAATAATTTAATTCTAGAAAAACAAGATCCAATTTATTATTTAAAATCTTTAAAAAATAAAACTGAAATAAAAAACTCTATAAAAACTCATATTTATGATGGTGCAGCATTGACTAAATTTATATTTTGGTTGAAAAATAATTTTAAAACAAAAAAAATAACGGAAATTTCAGCACAAGAAAAACTATTAGAATTTAGAAAAAAAAATAAAACTTTTCATGATCTGAGCTTCCCAACAATATCTGGTTCTGGACCTAATAGTGCAATAATTCATTATAAAGCAGATAAAAAAAGCAATCGCTTGTTGAGAAAAGGTGATGTGTATTTAGTAGACTCTGGAGGACAATATTTTTACGGAACCACTGATGTTACAAGAACTTTATCGCTTGATGTCTACAATTATAAGATTAAGAATATTTTTACTAGAGTTTTAAAAGGACATATCGCTGTAGCTTCATTCAAACTTAATAAAAATTCTTATGGAGATAAAATTGACCAATCAGCAAGAAAATTTTTGAAAGACATAAATTTAGACTATCCCCATGGTACGGGTCATGGTGTTGGTTATTTTTCAAATGTTCACGAAGGGCCACAGGCTATCTCTAGAGGAAATAAAATTATATTTAAAGAAGGTATGATCACTTCTAATGAACCAGGTTATTATAAAAAAGATCATTTTGGTATAAGAATTGAAAATTTAGTTTATGTAAAAAAATCTAAAGATAAATTAAAATTTGAAAATTTAACCTTAGTTCCTATCGACAAATCATTAATAGAAAAAAACCTCCTAACTTCTTTTGAAAAAGATTGGTTAAATAAATACCACCAGAAAGTGTTTGCTTGTTTAAAAAAGTTTATGAATAAATTTGAACTAGCTCAACTTAAGCAATCCTGTTCAAATATTTAATAGCTTATACCAGTCTACTTCAGAAATAATTTTTACTCCAGTTTCTTTGGCTTTTTCTATTTTTGATTTAGTCGGTTTATTACTTCCCGTTACTAAGATGTCTAATTTTTTTGAAAGTGTACCGAGTACTTTACCTCCATTTTCCTCTACTAAGGATTTTGCTTCTGATCGGCCAATTTTTTTAAATCCACCTGTAAACATGATTGTCTTACCACTTAACTTACCATCTTTATTTAAAGCTTTAGAATTTTCTATTTTTAAATTCATAATTAGAGATGATACAATCTCATCATTTGTTTTATTTGTAAAAAATTCTTTTAAAGAATTTAATTGTGCTAATCCAATACCATCTAATTCTGCAATATTTTTTAATAAATTTTCTCGCTTAGAAGATTTGAAAAGTTCAACAAATTTAGTAATACTTTTAAAAAAATTACCTAAAAGCTTTGCATTTTCTTGCCCTATATGCCTTATGCCGAGAGAATAAATAAATTTATCAAGTATAATTTTTGATGATTTATTTATTGCTGTTTTTATATTTTTAGCTGATAATTCACCCCAACCTTCTAAGCTTTCTATTTTTTTATAATCTAAATTAAAAATATCCGAAGGTTTTTTTATTAATGTTAAATCCCAAAATTGATCTATGACTTTTTTTCCTAATCCTTCGATATTAAATGCGTCTTTAGATACAAAGTGTTTCAATTTTTCTTTTGCAATAAATTGACATTTATATTCTCGATCTAAACACCTTCTTACTGCATCTATTTTCTTAGTATTGACATTAATTTCTTTGATGGTGTCAGATCCACAAAGGCATTTAGTTGGAAAAATAAATTTTTTGGAATGTTTATCCCTCTTGTTCAAATCTACAGATACGACTTGAGGGATTACATCCCCAGCTCTTTGAATAGTAACGTGGTCACCTATTCTTATATCCTTTCTTATAATTTCTTCTTCATTGTGTAGTGTGGCGTTAGAAACAACCACTCCTCCTACTGTTACTGGCTGTACTTTAGCAACAGGAGTTAAAGCACCTGTTCTACCTACTTGTATAACAATATCATTAATTTTTGTTCTGGCTTTTACGGATGAAAATTTATAGGCAATTGCCCATCTTGGAGAATTTGATGTATTACCTAGCCTTACTTGTAAAGGCAAGTTGTCAATTTTTATAACGAGGCCATCAATATCATAATCAAAATCTGATCTAATTTTTTGTATTTTATTATATTGATCATTAATTTCTTTAAGATTTTTTGCAAAAAAATTATAAGGATTAGTTTGAAACCCCCATTCGTTAATTTTTTTTAAAAATTCTGACTGTTTTTTAAAAACAAAAGGTTCAACTTCTCCAAAAGCATAAGCTAAAAATTTTAGTGGGATTTTAGCAGTACTTGCTGAATCTTTTTGTCTTAATGATCCTCCTGCAGCATTTCTAGGGTTAGCAAACTTGTCTTTTATTTTCTCAAAATCTTTTTTTCCAATAAAAACTTCACCTCTAACTTCAAAAATTTTTGGTACTTCTTTGGCTTTAATAGTATGTGGTATTTGTTTTATAGTTTTAAGATTTTCTAGAATATCTTCACCAACTTCGCCGTCACCTCTTGACAGGCCTCTAATTAATATTCCATTTCTATAGGTCAAAGATGCTGAAATTCCATCAATTTTAGGTTCTACAGAAAAAGATAGGTTTAAATTTTGATTGTTTAAATAATTATTAATTTTTTTAACAAAATCTTTCATGTCATTGCTGTCAAACGCATTCGCAAGAGAAAGCATAGGTTTTGAGTGTTTTATTTTATTAAACTTAGAAGAAGGCTTAAATCCAATTTTATTATTAATTGATCCAAATTTTTTTAAAAATAGAAATTTTTTTTCAAGTTCAAAAGTTTCTTTTTTTAACACATCATATTTGTGGTCTGAAATAGTAGGTGCGTCCTTATCATAATAAGATTTATTATTTTGTTCGATTAATTTTACTTTTTTGAGATAATTTTTGATTATATCATCTTCTTTGTTTGGCATTTTTTTAATTTAGTATTTTCTTAATTGTTCTTTTTATTAATCCATCATTTTTTTTAATTTCAGATTTTTTAAGTAATTTATAGGATTTATTTAAAATCTTATAGGTTTGTTCATACCATTCGCTTGAATTATAATTATAACCTAAAAGTACCGCAGATGCCTTTGCTTCCTCTATTAAACCAATTCTATAATAAACCTCTACCAATCTATGCAAAGCTTCTTCAATAAAAACGGTTTCAGAAAAATCATTAACAATAACTTTTAATCTGTTAATAGCAGGTATCCACTTTTGAGTAGTTATGTAATATTTTGCAATGTACATTTCTTTTGCTGCTAGTTGATTGTTAACTAAGTCTAATTTAAATTTTAAATCTTGTGCATACTCTGTGTTTGGAAAATTTTGTAAAAAGTATTGTATTTTTTTTTTTGTTTTCAAAAGTGGCTCAATGTCTTTTTTTTCATCTAGAATTTGTTCGTAAAAAGTAATTGAAATTAAATAATGGGCATATCCTATATTTTTATCTGCAGGATATTGTTTAATAAATCGTTCTAAACTCTTAATGGCTTCAGGATAAAAATTTATTATATAAAGACAATAACTTGACATTAGTGAAGCTTTTGCGGCAAATTCAATTTTAGGTAAAACGACTTCCGCTTCAGAAAATTTTTTGGAGGCAAAAAGATAATCTCCTGCGTCCATTGCATCTACAGCTTCTTTGTAAATTTCAAAAGATTTGTCTTTGGTTTTAGGTATGTTTAATTCTGGCTCTTCTTTAGAGCACGAGGTAATTAGAAAAATTACTAAAAATGAACAGATTAATTTTTGATACATTACGATACTCATATCAAATTAAATTAATTAGGTAAATTTTTAAAGATCTTAAGCGTTAACCGCTAGTTTACTTAATGGTGTTTTAAAATACGACTTTACAGTTTTGGATTCTTTTGTCTCAATCATGGAATAATTTGATTTATCTTGTAATAGTGTTCTTAAAAATAAATTAGTTAAACTGTGGCCTCCTTGGGTACACGTTACATTTCCTAAAATTCTGTAACCTGATAATAAGAAATCCCCAGCTAAATCTAAAATTTTATGATTTACGAATTCTTTTTTATTTCTAAGTCCAGTAGAATTTAAAATTTTATTATCTTTTACAACTATTGCGTTGTCTAGAGAGCCACCTTTAGCTAGACCAATTTTTTTTATTTGCTCAACATCTTCGAACAAACAAAATGTTCTTGATGTGTAAACATTGGATAAATCTTTATCAGAAAAATTAATTTGATTTCTTTGTTTACCGATTACATTGTTTAAATAGACTAACTCAAAATCAACATTTAAACTATTTTCATTAGGTTCTATAGAAATAGATTTCTCATTTTCTTTAAATTCGAATTTTTTTAAAATTTTTAAGTATTTTCTTTTTGCATTTTGTTCTTTGATGCCAGTTTTAAAAATAGTTTCAACAAAATCTTTAGAAGATCCATCCATAATTGGCACTTCGGAAGCATTTATTTCTATCAAGGCGTTGTCAATTCCCGTTATATAAAGTGCTGCTAGTAAATGTTCTACTGTTGATACACTTATTTTAAAGTTATTTTGAATTGTAGTACAAAGTCTAGCTGAGGATACGTTTTCAAAATTCGCTTTTATAATATTGTTTTGCTCTAGATCTGTTCTTTTAAAAACTATTCCGAAATCTTCGTCGGCAGGCATTATTTTAATTACACTTTCAAGACCGCTGTGCAAGCCAATACCCTTAAATTCTGTTTGTTTTGAAATTGTTTTTTGAAATAGATGTAACACTGCTGACTTATACAAAACAAAGGAGATATACTTAAAACAACTAATGTTTCAAAAAAATACTAAAAATTAGCTGAACAACCTTGAAAAAAAACTAGAAATTAATGATTTTTTTTTGTAGCTTATTGGTATTGCCTCTTTTTCCCAGCCTTTACCGATAAGTTCACAGGCCCCATTGACGCCTGCTAAGAAAATTTTTTCTGAATTACTATTAAAAATGCGCTCTAAAGTTGTAAGTTTACTATTTTCTAGAACATATTGAATACTTTTATAATATTCAGGTGAATCAACACAAACATAAATAATATCATTATTTTTTAGACTCTTGATATTGGTATTTTTTTTGTAACAAATTTCAAAGAGTTCTTCTATACGTGCTGTAATTATGTCTAGGATTAATTGATATTTTATTTTTCTATAAGGCGAGGCATAAAAATATTTTTTTTCTAAGTAAGATTCATTGTTATTTTTTATAATGTTTCTTAGGTCAATTTCTTTCATAAAATTCTCAGCCTCTACAAATCTAAGAGAGCACAATTTCGATATATCTTTAATGATTAAATTAAAACCAAATTTAAAATCTTCAGTAAAAACATATGATTTATTTTTAAATAAAGAAATATTGATTCTATTTTTCTCTAATCTCAAAATGGTAAAGTTTTTAAACAGCTGATTGCTTGATAAAAAGTAAATTCCTTGAGCAAAAGGTTTTAAAACTATTTTTTCTATATTCAACGCACAATTATTAAAAACTAATTTTATATTTTTAAGAATATTTTTGTTAATTAAAAAAAAAGTCATATTTTGGTTATAGAACTCACCAAATAGACCGATAGGTAAATTTTCTAAGTTATCGCTGTCTAGTGAAAAATTTGAGTTAAAAAGATGAACTAGAGAATCTCTATTTTCACTTTCTAAGATAATTTTTTTTATATCATTTAAAATATAGGTTATGTCTTCACTTGAAACTTGTGAGCCATTTAATTTCTTATAGCCACTTACATTCAAGCAATTAATTTGATCTGGATTAATTACAATGGCTACATTAGAAAAGAAATAATTTATGTCTTCTTCAATTCTACTTATAGTTTTTTTAAATAATTGACTAACTGTTTCAATATTGATTATACGACCACTTTGAATTCCTTTTATCTCTAAAATAATTTTTTTTAAAACTTTAAAATCTTTTTTTTCGTTAAATGAAACGACAAAAAAAATAACCTTACTGTCATTTATATCGATAATTAAGTAGGGTTCATTTGTGTGCATTTTATTGTAAAATTAATTGATCTTTTATTCTAAAATCAAAAATTTTGTACTTAGAAAAATTTTTATTATTTAACATTAAATTAATTTTTGATAATAAATTTAGATAATTTTTTTCTGGTAATTTAATAACTTTTTCATTTACAAGAATAATATCCCATCTACCAACATCAAAGTAGTAAAAACTTTTAATTTTATTTATTTTAAAATTATTTTTTTTTAAATTACCAAAAAAAATATTAAAATTTTTATGCTTACCAAAAATTGCAGGTAAATCCTCATAGATTTTAAGATCAATAAAATTTATCCTTTCATTATTTTTGGTGATATAAAATTTTTTTTTATTTATTATTTGTGTAGCTACTGGTATTTTTTCAGTTATCAAAATTTTTAAGGTATTTGGGTATTTTTTCTTTAATTGAATATTTAATATAAAATCATGCTTATTAATAATCGATAAAATTTTTTCTTCATTTAAAAAAAATAAATTAGTATTTATTAGATCACTCAAATCAGATTTTAACTCCAATAAATTAGTGGCTTTGTTATTTTCTATCAATATTTTTTTTATAGGGAAAATAATACTAATACTTTTTTTATCGTACTTGTTGCTGTAGGTAGAAAAAATAAAAAAAATAAATACAAGAAAATATATTTTTAATGAACTTTTCATCTATTAATACTTGCGTCATCAATAATTCTTTTTACAAGTTCGTTAAACCTTATACCTATATATTTTGCAATTTCAGGCACTAAAGATAAATTTGTCATGCCCGGTTGTGTATTTATTTCCAATAAATAAAACTTATTATTAATTAGTTTAAAATCAGATCGAGTTACACCTTTGCATTTCAAAACTTGATGTGCTTTTTCTGCAAGTTTCAAAACAATTTTATAATTTTTTGTATTTATGTTAGCTGGCATAATATGTTTTGTAAGTGCGGTCTTAGAATATTTAGCTTTATAATCATAAAATTTTCTTTTTGGTATTAATTCAATTGCTCCTAAAGCTTTACCGTTAATAACTGCGACTTGTATTTCTTGCCCTGCAATATATTTTTCAATTATTAATGTTTTGTGATTCTTTATTAATTTAACTACAGTTTTTTTTAATTGATCAAAATTTTTACATATTTCTACACCGATGCTTGATCCCTCATTAGAAGGCTTAACAACTTTCGGATAATCAAAATTTGAATTTCTTTGACCTTTTTTTTTTAAAAATTTTTTATAATTAACTGAGTTTAAAGAAATATAATTTGGCGTTAGAAGATTGTTTTTTTTAAAAATTTTTTTCGAAGCGATTTTATCCATAGCATTCATCGAAGAAATTATGCCTGAATGTGTATAAGGTATTTTGTAATACTCAAAATAACTTTGGGCTATGCCGTCTTCTCCATCTCTACCGTGGAGAGCATTGAAGATTGCGTCTACTTTTTTTTGATATTTTTTAATCTTACTTAAACGCTCTTTAGCTGGATCAAATAATATAACTTTATACTTCAATTTTTTTAATGCTACGACACAAGCTTTGCCTGATTTTAGACTTACCTCTCTTTCACTTGAAACCCCACCTTGAATGACTAAAATCGTTTTCTGTCTCATTTTTTATTTGTTTTCTCCAATTATCTTAATTTCTAATTCCAAATTAATTTTAGTTTTTTGATGTACTATTTTTTTAACTTTATCGATTAAGTCCTCCAAATTTTTTGCGGTTGCTTTACCATCGTTAACAAAAAAATTGCAATGTTTATCAGATATTTTTGCATTACCAGCTTTCAAATCTTGACAATTGGATTCTTTGATTAATTCCCACGCTTTTTTATTTTTTGTATTCTTAAAAGTACTTCCACAAGTTTTAACTTGACTTGGTTGAGATTTTTTTTTTTTTTCAATTAATATTTTTATTTTTTCTTGAATTTTTTCTCTTGAAGAAACTTTACCTCGAAGTTTTACACTAGTAATAATTAAATTATAATCCAAACTACTATCTCTATAATAAAATTTAATATCAGACGCTGATATTTCTTTTTCATCACCATGAATATCAACAGTTTTAATAGAATGTAGGACTTGTGAAATATCCTGATTGTAACATCCGCTGTTCATTCTTATAGCTCCACCTATTGAACCCGGTATACAAGATAAAAACTCAAGTCCTGTTAATGAATTTTCTAATGCAAAATCAGCTATTTTTCTGTCTAATGTTGCCGCTCCAGCTTCTATAATGCCATCTGCTTCTAAATTTAGATAAGAAAATTGAGAACTAAGTTTTATTGTAATCCCTTTAATACCTCCATCTCTTATTAAGGTATTTGATCCAGCACCTAAGATATTAATTTTTTTTGGCCTAACATTTCTTAAAAAAAAAATTACATCTTCCACACTGCTGGGTCTAAAAAAAACTTCAGAGGGACCACCGAGATTAAACCAGCTATAATTAGCTAATTTTTCATTAAATAAAATTTTTTTCCCATATTTTAACTCTATTTCTTTTGATATTAATTTCATAATATATTTTTTAAATTGTACATCCACTTCGATATTGAGCCTGCCCCCATGCCGATAACAATTTCATCATTAATTAAATTTTTTTTAAAATATTTGCTCAGATCATTTTCGTTTTCAACAAGAATTACTTGAGTTCTAGAAAATTTTGAAATTAGTTGAGCAAATTTTTTATCATTATATCCTTTGTCAATAGATTCTCCCGCAGCATATACCGGACAAAGCATTACTTGATCTGAATTTTTGAAACATGATGCAAATTCTGATTTTAAATTTTTAATTCTAGAGTATCTATGAGGTTGAAATATAACAATAATTTTTCTTTTTAAATTTACTTCACTAAAACCACTCAATACAGACTTTATTTCTGTTGGGTGGTGAGCATAGTCATCATAAAATTCTACTTTATTTTTTTTGAATACTTTTGTTAGTCTTCTTTGTACTCCTGAAAAATCTTTTAAGGCTTTTTTAATTACATTTACATTTAAACCTAAATTTAAACATAAACTAATTGCTGCGCTAGCGTTTAAAACATTATACTTGCCAATTAGATTTAATACAATATTTTTAATGTACAGGTTTTTAAAACCAACATTTCTAATTTTTAAATCAAATTTTGTATAATTTATTTCGTACCTTGTATTGCAAATTTGAAAATTTGAATTTTTATGGAATCCATAGGTATAATAGTTTTTTGTTTTTAATTTCTTTATTATTTTCTTTAAATTTGAATCATCCAAGCACAAAAATGATTTACCTATTGGTGGTGTTTTTTCAATAAATGTCTTGAAAGATTCTATTAATTTATTAAAATTTTTATAATAGTCTAAATGCTCTTTATCAATATTAGTCACAATTGAATAATTAATCGGTACTTTTAAAAAACTTCCGTCTGACTCGTCTGCTTCTACCACGGCCCATTCTCCTTGACCTAATTTTGCATTATTTTTAAATGAATTAATTACTCCTCCATTAATAATAGTTGGATCTAATTTTGCTGTTGAAATGATTTTTGCAACAAGAGATGTAGTGGTTGTTTTGCCATGAGATCCTGTAATAATAATATTTTTTTTTAAGTCAATTATATTAGCAAGCATTTCAATTCGATCATAAATTGGAATTTTTTTCCTTTTTGACTCTACTAATTCAACATTGCTCAACTTAATAGCCGAAGATTTTACTAAAATAGTTGCTCTGCTAATATTTTGTTTACTATGGCCTATTAAAATTTTAATGCCTAAAATTTTACAATTATCTGTATTTTTATTTTTACTGATGTCACTACCTTGGACTTTGAAGCCCATTGTTTTCATTATTTGCGCTAGGCCACTCATTCCTATACCTCCTATGCCAACAAAATGAACTACTTCTTGTTTTCCTATTTTAATTTTTTTCATTAATTAAATTTTTTATTTCATTGTTAATTTTCAAAAATACGTCTGAATCAGAATGGTTTTTTTGTTTTTCTATTAATTTATTTAATATTTCTTTATCTTTATAAATTGATTTAATCAAAGGGAATAACTTTTCATTAACTTCTTTTTCTTTAATCGAAAAACTGTAACCTTTTTTTTCAAAATAGGCCGCATTTTTATCTTGATGAGCATCTGCTGAGTGTGAATAAGGAATAGAAATAAAAGGTATTTTACAATTAATAAGTTCTGCTGTTATTGAAGATCCCGATCTTGTAATAACTAATTCGGCTTTAGAAAAATATTTAAGAATATTGTCAGTAAAATTAAACAACTCATAATTAATATTTAAATTCTCATATTTTTCCATAAGTTTGCTGGTTTGTGCCTCAATACATTGTTGAAATATCTTAACTTTTATATTTTCTTTAGTGCACTGTTCAAATATCTTAGGTAAAAAATCTCCAAACGATTTTGCTGCTTGGCTTCCTCCTAGAACTAAAATATTTAATATCTCTGGTGTAAATTGATTATTTTTTTTAAAATTTAAAATTTCTTCTCTAATTATATTACCAATGAAAATTACTTTTTGGCTATATTTATTTTTAATTCCCACAAGATCACTATATGAAACAAAAATTTTAAAAGCGAATGGAAGTAAATACTTATTGCTTTTGCCTATTTGAATATTATTTTCATAAATAATAAATGGTATATTCAATGTTCTTGCTGCTATACAAACTGGAAAAGACGCGTACCCACCCATACCGAACACAAGCATAGGCTTTGTTTTATATAAAATTCGTAAAGATCTTATATAAGAAAAAAATATTACAAATATTGATAGGAATGAATTAATTATTTTTTTTTTAAATATGGTAGTGGAATTATTTAATATAAACTTTATATCTTTTTTTGTATCTAAAAATTTTAATCCTCTTTTGTCAGTAATAATCTCAACTAAGTAATCATTTTTAATAAGATTTTTTGCTAAACTATAAGCTGGAAAAACATGTCCGCCTGTTCCTCCTGTAGCAATTATAATTTTATTTTTATTAATAGTTTTCATTTGGATATCTTCTTTTTGTAAAATTTAAAATAACCCCAGCAAGTATTGCACTTCCAATCATTGACGAGCCTCCATAACTTATAAATGGAAGCGTCATACCAGTTGTTGGTAACAAACTAGTGTTTACTCCAATGTGGATAAATGATTGAAAGATCAAAAGAGTAGCAAGCCCTGAGAGTGAAATTTTAATAAATTTTTTATCTTCTGAAAGTGCAAACTTCACAATTCTAAACGAAATATATAAGAATATGCAGATTAACAGTATTGAAATAATTGATCCAAACTCTTCAGCTATAACGGAAATAATATAGTCGGTATGAGCCTCTGGTACACGAACTTTTAACGTTCCTTCCCCCATGCCTTGTCCTGTTAGACCTCCTTCTCTAATTGCATCCATAGCATTTCTAGACTGAAAACGATCTCCTTTCGTTGGATCAAAAAAAATTTCTACTCGTCTAAAAACGTATGAAAACTTATCAGGGAAAGTCAGAAGTAAAGCTATAATAGAACCAATAGTTATGCCAAAAAGGCTAAAAATATAAATCAATTTTATTCCTGAAACAAAAATAACTGCTGACCAAGATAAAACTAATAATATAGTTTGCCCAACATCAGGTTGATTTAATAAAATAATGCAGGGCATAGTTAAAACTAAAAAACTAAAAAAATAAGAAATCTTAGAAGTTTTAAAATTATCTTTAGATAAAATTTTAGCAATAAAAAGGATAAAAAAAGGTTTTACGAGTTCAACAGGTTGAAAGCGAAAAAATACTAAATCAAGCCAACGTTTTGAGCCTTTTACTTCTATTCCAAAAAATAAAACTAAGATTAAAGATGTCATTGAAACAACAAATATTGGAATTACAATTTTTTTAAAAAAGTTTAACTGTATAAAAGAGATCAAAATCATCAAAAAAATTGCTAATGTTGCAAAAATTAAATGTTTTGAAAAAAAAAAATAATAATTTTTATCTAATCTTTCTCCAGCTAAAGTTGATGTTGAAGCAAATGAAAAAAAAATACCTAAAATGAATAATAGAAGAAAGCTTACAAATATAGTTTTGTCTATATTTCTCCAATAATTTTTAAAATTATCTTGAAAGAAATTTTTTAGCATAAAATTTAGTTGTTTTTTTAAATTGATTCCCTCTATCTATAAAGTTGATAAACTGATCGTAAGAAGCACTCGCTGGACTAAGTAAAACGGTTGCTTTATTATTTTTGAACAGAAGTAATTCCTTAAAAACATCTTTAATTGCATTATTTAGATTAAACGAAATTTTATATTTTATTTTATTTTTTAACTTTTTTTTAAAATAACTCGTTTTTTTACCTATGATAAAAGATTTAATTATATTTGAGGTTAATCCTTTAAAATTAAATTTATCTCCAATTTTAGGAAGACCTCCAAAAATCCAATATATATTTCTATTATTTTTTAGAGCATGTTTTGTTGACTCGAAGCTAGTAGCTTTAGAATCGTTAATAAAAGTTATTTTATTTTTTTTTAGAAATATTTCATGCCTATGTGGTAATCCCTTAAAGTTGTTTACCGCTTTAAGAAAAATTTTTGTTTTTATTTTAAATATTTTAGATATCTGATTTACAAAGTCTAGGTTTTCTAAATTAGGTTCAGAAATTAGATAATTATTTGTAATCTTTTTCTTAATTGTGTTGCTTAACGCATATCCTTTCACGATTTTTAATTTACTTAAGTAATTTTTCTTCCGAAATATTTTGATAAGTTTTTTATTATTTAATAGAGCAATGTCATTAACATCTTGTTTTGAAAATATTTTCATTTTTGAATTTTTATAATTTGTTATTGTTTTATGCCAGTCTAAATGATCTTTGGTAATATTTAAGATGACTGCAACAGTTGGTTTTATGAACTTTGCGTGTGCTAATTGAAATGAAGATGCTTCTATGATTACTGTAGATTTTCTTCTAATTTTTAAATCTAATATCGGTTTACCAATATTTCCACCGAGATGAACATCAAGTTTATTTTTTTTGAATATGTGTTGCGTTAATTTGCATGCAGTTGACTTCCCATTAGTACCAGTAATTACTATAGATCTTACAGGTATTTTTTGCATATAAAACAAGTCTAAATCAGTGATTAATTTTTTTTTATTTTTAAGTAGTTTTAATTTAAATTTTGTTTTTTGAATATTAATTCCAGGGCTGATTACAATATAATCTACTTGGTCTAAAGATTTTTTAAAAAGGTTAAATTTTTTTTTATCGTTTTTGTTTTTTTTATCATCCCAAGTATATATTTTTTTTACATTTTTTTTTTTTAAAAAATTATGTACTGAGTGACCTGACAAACCGAGTCCGTATACAGCGTATGAACTATCTTTTATTGGTTTTGATATTTTCATTACTTATCGTAACTTTAATGTAGCCAATCCTATTAATGCTAAAATAATTGCTATAATCCAAAATCTTATTACTACGGTAGATTCTGGCCAACCTTTTTTTTCAAAATGGTGATGAATTGGAGCCATCATAAAAACTCTTTTGCCTGTTAGTTTAAAAGATATTACTTGTATAATAACTGAGGCAGTTTCGAGAACAAAAAGCCCTCCAATTATTGCTAAAACTATTTCGTGCTTAACTATAATAGCTACAGCAGCTAGTGAACCACCTAAAGAAAGAGAACCAGTATCGCCCATAAATATTTTAGCTGGTGGTGCATTGTACCACAGAAATCCTAAGCATGATCCAAAAATAGCCCCACAAAATATACTTAATTCGCCTGCACTTTGAACATAAGGAATTTTTAAATATTCTGCAAAAATTGTATTGCCAACTATATAACTTATAAGAGTATAAGATAAAGCAACTAGCATAACAGGTACAGTTGCAAGACCATCTAAGCCATCGGTTAAATTTACTGCGTTCGATGCACCTACAATAACAAAAAGGGCAAATGGTATAAAAAAAATACCCATTGGCAATATTAAATTTTTAAAAAAGGGGAAGTATAAATTGTTTAAAAATGGATGCTCAGAATACTCAAGTAAAATATAAATTGCTATCAAGCTGATTATAATTTGACCTGAGAGTTTTGATAATGAATTTAAGCCTCTAGAATTTTTTTTTTTGATCTTTAATAAGTCGTCAATAAAACCTAACAAACCAAAACTTATAGAAATGAAAATTACTGTTAAAACATATGTGTTATTTAAATCTGACCAAAGAAAAGTTCCTAGAAAAATACCTAGTATGATAATCAAACCTCCCATTGTAGGAGTTCCTGATTTTTTTATTATATGGTCTATTGGACCGTCTTGTCTTATAGGTCCTGATATTTGATTTTTTTTAAATATTCTTATTAGTGGTTCCCCAATTAAAAAAACGATAATGAACGATGTGATTACAGAAAGACCGGTCCTAAATGTTATATATTTAAATACATTTAGAAAAGAGTAATTTTCCGCTAAAGATGATAAAAAACTATAAAGCATGTTTGTGTCCCGAGATAATTGTCTTAGATAATCTGTTTAAACCTGTAGCATTTGAGCCTTTTATCATTAAATAATCATCTTTATTTATAATACTTGAAAAAATTTCATCGAAATCATTTAAGTTTTGTAAAATATTACCTTGTTTAGACTTATAAGTTTTTTGATAAACTTTAAAAGCATTTTTCCCATATACAAACAACTTGTCAATATCGCTGCGATTAATAAAATGAGCTAAATTTTTATGGTAATTATCGGACTTTTTTCCTAGTTCCAGCATGTCTCCAAGTAATAGGAATTTTTTTTCATGATTTCTTTTAATATTTGAAAGATTGTTAATTGCATTTTTAACTGAAGATGGATTGGCGTTATAGCTTTCGTCTATAAGTTGGAATTTTTTTTTGTATCTTGAGATACGATGTATTTTGCCTCTTCCTTCTATTAAATGAAAATTATCTAGAATATTTACTATTTTCGATAAGTCTAAATCTAAAATATGAAGAGTGAGTAATGTAGACAATATATTCAAAATAATTAAAGAATTAATATTTTTAACTTTTAAATAAATATTTTTATTTAAGACCCTAAAGTGAAGGAGGTTATAATTTCTATATAATCTATTTTTTATTAATCTAGCATCCGCTGTACTTGACAGGCCAAAAGACAAAACATTGATGTCTCTTTTTTTTGAAAGCATTAAAAGATACTTAAAATATTTATCATCTCTATTTAGAACTAAATAACCATCTTTGTTTATATTCTCAATAATTTCAGACTTTGCTTTAGCAATATCATTTAGATTGTCAAAATTTTCTATATGAGCTTCTCCTATATTTGTAATTATTGCAATATCAGGTTTGACTAAACTAGAGAGTTTTCGAACTTCACCTTTATTGCTCATGCCAATTTCAAAGACTCCATACTTATGATCATTTTCTAAGTTACACAAACTAAGGGGTACACCGATATGGTTGTTATAAGATTTTTGTGAAAAATAAGTTTTTCCATACTCATTTAATGTTTTACCGATTAATGTTTTTAGCGTAGTTTTTCCAGAGCTGCCGGTTATGGCAATAACTTTTGCGTTTATGTGATTTCTTTTTAAGACAGCTAATTTGTTTAAAAAATTTATCGTGTTCGGTGATTTAATTAATTTATATTTATCTAGTTTATTAATATTTTTTTGCACCACACAGTAATTGGCTTTATTTTTTAGTGCTTCTTTCACAAAAATATGACCATCGTGGTTTTTTCCTTTTATGGCTATAAAAAGATTACCTTTTTTAATTTGTTTAGAATTAATTGAGACTCCTTCAAATCTTATTTTTTTCTTTTTAACTAATTTTTTAATAATTTCTTCGTTAAAAATTTTATTATAATTTTTTTTATCAAATTTGATTTTTTTATCATTAATATTTTTTACTATGTCTTTATCTGAAATATTAATAATTTGACTTCCATAAGTTTGGGTAGTTTCATGACCTTTCCCAGCTATTAGTATAATGCTATTAGGTTTTGACCCAACAATTGCAGTTTCAATAGCCGTAGCTCTTTTGGGTATTTCATTAATATTTAATTGTTTTTTAAATCCTGACATGATCGTTTTTCTAATTGAGTTTGGGTTTTCATTTCTTGGATTATCATCTGTTACATAAATCTTTTCTGCATTTTGTTCGCTAATATTTGACATTTTAGATCTTTTTTCCTTATCTCTTTCACCACCACAACCAAAAACTACGTCTGGTTTAATTCTGTAGTGTTCATTAAGTGTTTTAAGAGCTGTCTCGAGAGCAGCTGGTGTGTGAGCATAATCAATAAATATTTTTGTTTGATTGGGTGTAGTTTTTACTAGCTGAAGTCGACCATTTACTTCATTTATGTTTCTTACAGTGCGTAAAATTTTTTTAATACTTAAACTAGGTAGATTGATTGCAAGAATTGACATAAATAAATTTTTAATCTGAAATAAACCAATTAAAGGAATTTTTACTTCGTAGTTTTTCTTCTTATATTTAAAAATAACATTCTGAAAATTGCCAATAGGCTTAACTGACTTAAACTGAATAGTAGAGTTTTTTTTACCAATTGTTAGTAAGTTTAAATTATTTTTTTTAACAATTTTTTGTAATTTTAAAAATTCTGGTATTCCATTGTCAGTAATTATATTTTGTTTTTTTTTTAATAATTTAGAAAATAAAATTAATTTAGCTTTTAAATAATTTTTCATATTTTTATGATAATCAAGGTGATCTTGTGAAAAATTTGTAAAAATTCCAGTTTTGAAATTTAATCCATCTAATCTGCCTTGTTCTAGTCCATGGCTTGAGGCTTCTAGGATGACATTGTCAATGCCTAACATTTTAATTTTTGCTAGCTCCCTGTGTAATGAAACAATATCTAAAGTTGTTAAATTAGTTTTTGTTATTTTATTGTTTATTTTAATTCCTAAAGTTCCTAAGGATGCAACAGGAATTTTTTGAGCTAGTAGAATTTGATGATAAAAATCAGCAGTTGAACTTTTTCCATTGGTGCCAGTTACAGCAATAATATTTTTTGGTTTGGCTTGGTAAAATGCTTTACATGCATCTGTTGTAGTTTTTTTAATATTTTTTACTTTTATAATCGATACTTTTTTGTTTTTTATTTTACAATTTACATCACAAACTACAGCTTTTGCTCCTTTTCTGATTGCATCAACAATATATTTTTCTCCGTTATGTTTTGTTCCTTTTATAGCAAAGAATAAATAATTTTTTTTAATTTTTCTACTATCAAGGGACAATCCTTTAATATTAATTTTTTGAATACTTATTGGTATGTTTTTAATTATTTTTTTTAACAACATGGGTGTCATGAACCTCGTTGTTGTTTATGGCTAAAATAGGTCCAATTTTTTCTATTATTTTGCCTGAAACGTAAACAGAATTCCAGCCTGCTTCTGTTCTGGAAATATTTGTAGTTGCTTTACCTTTATAATTATAAATAAGATGTGGTGCTCCCTTAGGGTCGTCTAAAATAACAAGGAGAACATATTTTGGTTCATTTGATGGGAATATAGAAATAAATGTATTGATATTTTTTTTGCTATTTTTATAATTTTTTGCTGTACCTGTTTTGCCTCCAACTTTATACCCGTAGATATTAGCATTACTGGCAGTTCCTTTTTTTTCAGTCACTACTTTTCTTAGAATCTTATTTATTTGATCACTAGTTTTATTGGAAATAATAGAATCTCTATTTTTAAAATTAGAATTTCTTCCAAGCTGCAATGTTGGCTTAATTATATACCCTCCATTTGTTATAGAAGCGTAAGCTGCGGCAGCTTGCAGCGGAGTAGTTGTTATGCCATGTCCAAAAGATACAGTTTCTAATTTACATTTTTCCCACTTAAAATTATGAGGTTGGCCTACTTCTTCTAGCTCAAAATTTACAACTTTCAGAAGTCCAAGTTCTTCTATAAATTTTTTAAATTTAGTTTTACCAATTTGTCTGGCAATCATTAAAGAACCTATATTTGAAGATCTTATTAAAATGTCTTCAACTGATAGGCTTTTAGGAAAGTCATGTATGTCACTAATATTGTGAACGGAACATTTAACGTTATCAGGTATATTATTGATTATAGTTTCAGGAGATAAAATATTTTCTTCGAGAGCGAGGGCAACAGTAAATGTTTTGAACACAGATCCGAGTTCAAAAACTCCTTTTGTAATTTTATTCATGTATTTAACATCTGAAATATTTTTTCTAATATTTAAATTGTAATCTGGCAAAGAAACCAGTGATAAAACTTCGCCGCTATTTACGTCCATTAACAATCCACCTGCTGAATTTGCTTGAAAATCTTCCAAAGCTTTCTCTAACTGTGTCTTGATTAAAAACTGAATGTTTGAGTCTAAGCTTAAGATCAAAGGTGCTTTTGCTTTTTGCCTGTCCCTTAACTCTCTATCAAAATAATATTCAATTCCTGAAATGCCATAATTATCATCATCTATTTGCCCTAGGACATGGCTGTATAATTGACCGTGTGGATATACTCTTCTTTGAAATGATTCAGTAGTTACTCCTTTTTCACCTAAAGACCATAATTTATTCTTTTCATCTACAGTCATTCTTCTTTTTAAGTAAAACCTTTTTTTGCTTTCTAATTTTTTTTTTAATTTTTTTGTAGAAATTTCAGGAAAATTTAATTTAATTTTTAAAATAAAATTTTCTTTGTTTTTAATAAGATCTGATTTTACGACGGCGTGGTAAGAATCTATATTTCGTGCTAGCAACTCTCCATTTCTGTCTAAAACATCTCTCCTCAATAATGGATAATTATAGTCTGCTTTTTTAATTCCTTGAAAATTAGATTCTTGAATAGATATAGAAAATATAGATATTGAAAAAATAAGTATTAAAGAAAAGAAAAAAGAAAACAATATATAAAGTCTATCTTCATGAATATTTGATTTGTTTAACTTTTTATTTTTTTGGGTACTCTCAAAAAAATCATCAAAAAAGAAAGATTTTTGATTTTCGTGAATAAAATTTTTATTATTTTTTTTGTTTTTCATCAATTAAGACGCTAGTTATTTTTTTTTCAAGTATGAAATCTTCAATATTTAAATAAATTTGTGATGAAGCTAAACTGTAATATTTTTGATCAAAATTTTTTTTTATCTTATTTGATAAGACTGCTGGTGAACTTAGGTACTGAAACTCTAAACTAGCCTCTAATAGATTTTTTTCTAAAATAAATATTTGACTTTCATAATTTTGGATTTTTTTTTCTATCAATCTGCTTTCATTTTTGATTATTGGTATAGAAATAAAAAAAGAAATATAAATTAAAATTATTATTGTTTTTTTTTTTTTATATGGCAGCATTTTCAATTTCTATATATTTTTTAAATTTTTCTCTAAATTCTTTTGGCTGAATAAATTCTTGTTTTGTTCGAATTGCTTCTCTTAGCTTTGCCGATCTTGAAGCTGAATTCTTAATTAATTCTTCCGGACTTGGTCTTGAAAAGTTATTTTTGTACTTTTCAAAAAAATAATTTTTTTTATTATTTTCAGTTGGTATATATCTTGATGGATTAGATTTATTAGATGAATAATTTGTAAAATAATATTTAATAATTTTATCTTCGATTGAATGAAAACTTATAGTAATTATTTTTCCTCCAAATTTAATAAACTGGCTTGCTTTAATCAACCCTTCTATTAATTCTGTAGTTTCTTTATTCACAAACATTCTTAGAGCTTGAAATGTTTTTGTACATACATTTATTTTTTTATTATAATTTTTTTTTTTACTCGATTCTATTATTCGCACTAATTCTGTAACACTATCAATTTTTTTTATTGATCTTGCTTTGATTATATTTTTTGCTATTTTGCCTGCTTCCTGTTCTTCTCCGAGAATTTTTATTATTAGTTTCAGGCTTAGTTCATCAAATGTGTTAATTACATCTTCGGCTGATATTTCTGAAAGACCCATTTGCATGTCTATTTTTTCACTAGATTTAAATGAAAATCCTCGGCTGTAATCCCGGAGCTGAAAAGATGATAGACCTAGATCAAAAATAATTATATCTGGTTTATTTTCTTTACTTATTACTTTGTCTAAATTACTAAATTTTTCGTTATAGAAAAAAAAATTCTTTGGAAAATCTTTTTCTAAATTTTTTGCTCTTTTAATTACAGATTTATCTCTATCTAGGGCTATAACTTTAATATTAGAAAATTTTAGAAGTGCTTTTGAGTACCCCCCACCTCCAAAAGTACAGTCTACAATTAATTGATCTTTATTGGTTTCTAGACAAGTTTGAACGACTTCATCTAACATCACTGGAAAATGTCTTTTTTCCGGTGATGAAGTGGTAATATTCATTCAATTTTATTTTAACTATCAAAATTTTTGTCTTCTTAAAAATGCAGGAATCTCGAAATCTTCTTCCTGACTCTCTTCTTGAGAAAAAAGTTTCTGATCTGATTCAGTACCAGAAATATCCTCAGAAAAAAGTTTCTGATCTGGTTCAGTACCAGAAATATCCTCAGAAAAAAGTTTTGGAGTATGTTCTTCTTCTGAAGACTGAATAAGTTCATCATTTGAAGATATTTGCTCTATAGAATCAGCTTCAAAAAAAGATTCACTCATTGATTCATCCATATTAGTTTCATTTTTAAAAGAATTATCTTCAGATATGTTCAAAAATTGTTCTTCACTATTGTTTTGAGCTATTGCTTCTCCTTGAATGTTTAAAGAAGATTGCAATACTTCATCCGCTTCAAAATGTTCATCTAATTTCAAAGCTGTTGCTCCAATTGAAGCATTGTGAGTATTGTTAGCAAT